>ERZ772878.126-NODE-126-length-102113-cov-13.2513_pt1 | contig 102113 bp, 93 predicted proteins | sample MGYA00580578_ERZ772878 | MGnify/ENA primary metagenome ERZ772878 (study PRJEB29015, sample SAMEA2737686) | human gut metagenome | biome: human gut; feature: human-associated habitat; material: faeces | place: China | collected 2012 ...
CAGCCGCGGCGAAGCGCTTTGCCGCCGCGGCTGGTGATGAGTTTTTCGTCCGGCATGCGGTGCACCTCCCTGTGAAATGTAATCTAATTTATTATAGCATACGCAGGCTTTTATTTGAAGTGCAAACGCGGGATGTCTTTTCCCTGCCCCGGTTTTCCGGTGTCGGAATTTTTATCATTTTCCGCGGCAGTGCCGCGCTCCCTGCGATTCTTCATGAATTCTTCATCGCATTGTTTTAGTAGGATAACAAAAATTTTTTATAAATTCGCACTTTAATTGCCATGTTCTGTAAAATAATAAACTTTTCTAAGTGCGAGGTGAAAAAAGTAAATATTTTACGCAGTATTTTTGTACAAAAAGTCTGTTCAAAATTATCATTTTTCACAATAGTTGTTGATAATATTGATAAATACGCGAGATTTTTTTATTCATTCATCCAAATTGCACAAATACATCTTGACAAAGAATTTTAAAAGTGATAAATTTATCTCACGAAAGGACGAAAGGAGGCTGAGCAGGAAATGAAAAAGGTTATCTGTTCGGAACACGCACCCGCAGCCATCGGCCCGTATGCACAGGCAATTGCAGCAAACGGTATCGTATTTACTTCGGGTCAGCTTCCGATCGATCCCGCAACCGGTGCTTTTCCGGAAGGGATCGCAGCACAGACCAAGCAGTCGCTCACCAATGTAAAGGCAATCCTTGCTGAGGCAGGAACCGGTATGGATCAGGTGATCAAGACTACCGTCTTCCTGAGCGACATGAACAATTTCGGCGCGATGAACGAGGTTTACGCCACCTTCTTCGGTGAAGGCAGCTACCCGGCACGCTCCGCTGTGGAGGTTGCAAGACTTCCCAAGGACGCTCTCGTCGAGATTGAGGTAACCGCTCTCCTGCCGTAAGGCAAACCAAAAAGAAAAGAAAACAGCAAAAAAGAAAGGTGCTGTCCGCTAAGCAAAGCCGGAACCGGAAAACCGGCTTTGACAACCGGGGTACCTCCAAAACACACAACTGGAGGTAATTTATTATGAGCAAGCAGTATCCGCTGAACGTACCCGCACCCCATCATTTCACTTACGCAGTCCGTGATCTTCCGGAAGTAACCGTTGAGCAGCGTGAGCGCGCTCTTCAGGCTACTCATTACAACGAGTTCGCATTCCCGTCCGGCATGCTGACCGTTGATATGCTGTCCGACTCCGGTACCACTGCAATGACCAATCATCAGTGGGCAAGCCTGTTCCTCGGCGACGAGGCTTACGGCCGCAACACCGGTTATTACGTTCTGCTCGACACCTTCCGCGACATCTTCGAGCGCGGCGGCGAGAAGAACTGGAAGAAGATCATCGACCTCGTTCGCACCGATTGCCGCGACGTTGAGAAGATGATGGACGAAGTTTATCTGTGCGAGTACGAAGGCGGCCTGTTCAATGGCGGCGCAGCTCAGATGGAGCGCCCGAACGCATTTATCATCCAGCAGGGCCGTGCAGCTGAGTCCGTTCTGATGGAAATCGTTCGCAACATCCTTGCTAAGCGTCACCCGGGCAAGAAGTTCACCATTCCGTCGAATGGTCACTTCGACACCACCGAAGGCAACATCAAGCAGATGGGTTCCATTCCGCGTAACCTGTACAACAAGACCCTGCTGTGGGAAGTACCGGAAGGCGGCCGTTACGAGAAGAACCCGTTCAAGGGCAACATGGATATCGAGAAGCTGGAGCAGCTGATTCAGGGCGTAGGTCCGGAGAACGTTCCGCTGATCTTCACCTGCATCACCAACAACCCGGTTTGCGGCCAGGCCGTTTCCATGGGCAACCTGAAGGAAATCAACCGCGTTGCGCATAAGTACAACATCCCGCTGGTATTTGATACCGCTCGCTGGGCTGAGAACGCTTACTTCATCAAGATGAATGAGGAAGGCTACGCTGACAAGTCCATCGCTGAGATCGCTACCGAGATGTTCTCTTACTGCGACGCATTCACCATGTCCGCTAAGAAGGACGGCCACGCTAACATGGGCGGCATGCTGGCATTCCGCGATAAGGGTCTGTTCTGGAAGAACTTCTCCGACTTCAACGAAGACGGCACCGTTAAGACCGACGTTGGCGTTCTGCTGAAGGTTAAGCAGATCTCCTGCTACGGCAACGATTCCTACGGCGGCATGTCCGGCCGTGACATCATGGCTCTGGCAGTTGGCCTGTACGAGTCCTGCGACTTTAACTACATGAACGAGCGTGTTGCTCAGTGTAACTACCTGGCAGAAGGCTTCTACGACGCTGGCGTTAAGGGCGTTGTACTGCCGGCAGGCGGCCACGCTGTATACATCAACATGGATGAGTTCTTCGACGGCAAGCGCGGCCACGACACCTTCGCTGGTGAGGGCTTCAGCCTTGAGCTGATCCGCCGCTACGGCATCCGTGTATCCGAGCTGGGCGACTACTCCATGGAGTATGACCTGAAGACCCCGGAGCAGCAGGCTGAAGTATGTAACGTAGTTCGCTTCGCAATCGACCGCAGCCGTCTGACCAAGGAGCATCTGGACTATGTAATCGCAGCTGTTAAGGCTCTGTACGAGGATCGTGAGAACATTCCGAACATGCGTATTGTTTGGGGTCACAATCTGCCGATGCGTCACTTCCACGCATTCCTGGAGCCGTACCCGAACGAAGAGAAATAATCCCCTGTTCCATCCTTTCGTCAAAGGCGATACCGCATAATTGCATAAATTGTGCGGTATTTCCGCCAATGCCGCAGCAATGGCGCCGCGGCATTGCATAACAGGAATTTCTCCTGACCTTTTTATAACTTGATAATCAGGGCGTAACCTGTGCCGCGTGGAAAGTGCACAGGAAAGCAAAGAACAAAGGCGTTCTTTTTGCCAGAAAACTAAACAGTTTCTGCGGCAAAGAGAACGCCTTTTTTCTATCCATTTACACATTAAAGGGGTGTAAGATAATGAGTAAAGAGCCTAAAAACTTAGAACAGAGAGATGGTTTCCAGAGTAAGTGGGGATTCATTCTGGCATGTATCGGTTCTGCGGTTGGTATGGGCAACATCTGGCGTTTCCCGATCATGGTGCAGAAGTACGGCGGCATGACCTTCCTGCTTCCCTATTTTATCTTTGTAATTTTGATCGGCAGTACCGGCGTTATTGAGGAGTTCGCTCTCGGCCGTCGTGCAGCCGCAGGTCCGGTTGGTGCGTTCGGTATGTGTACCAAGGAGCGCACCGGCAGTGATAAATCCGGTAAGGCGATCGGCGCAATCCCGATCATCGGTGCATTGATGCTGGCAATCGGCTACACGGTCGTTCTCGGCTGGATCTTCAAGTACACCTTCATGTCCCTCTCCGGCAGCCTGTTCAGTCTCGGCACGGACATGGGCGCTATCGGCGGTACGTTCGGTATGACCGCACCGGAGGCAGAAACGCTTCCCGAAGCCCTCAAGGCAATGGCGTCGGCCGGCTTCTTCGGCATCGGCAACGGCGTATGGCAGATCGTTGCACTGGTAGTTTCCCTTGCCATCATGGTAATGGGCGTTGCAGGCGGCATTGAGAAGGCCAACAAGGTCATGATGCCGGTTCTGTTCGGTCTGTTCCTCGTACTGGCAATCTACATCGGCACTCTGCCCGGCGCATCCGCAGGCTATAAGTACATTCTGACCCTGAATCCGGCTGGTCTGCTCAAGCCCGACCTGTGGGTATTTGCATTCGGTCAGGCGTTCTTCTCCCTGTCCGTTGCAGGCAACGGCTCGGTAATCTACGGTTCCTACCTGTCCAAGAGCGAGGATATCCCGTCCTCCGCACGCAACGTTGCAGTATTTGATACCATCGCAGCTCTGCTGGCAGCAGTCGTTATCATTCCGGCAATGGCAGTTGTTCTGGGCGAAGGCATCAGCGAAGTAAGAGGCGGCCCCGGCCTGATGTTCGTTTACCTTGTAAATGTATTCAACGCAATGCCTGCCGGCCGTATCATCGGCGCGATCTTCTACATCTGCGTACTGTTCGCAGGCGTATCCTCCATCGTAAACCTGTACGAGGCACCGATCGCCTTCCTGCAGGAGCAGTTCAAGTTCAAGCGCGCAGCAGCCGTTGGCACCATCGGTGTGATCGGTCTGGTCGTTTCCATCGCAATCCAGCCGTGGACCTCTCAGTGGATGGACGTTGTTTCCATTTACATCTGCCCGCTCGGCGCTGCTCTGGCCGGCATCATGTTCTTCTGGGTACTCGGCAAGGACAAGGTACTTGCTGCTGTTAACGAAGGCGCTAAGAAGCCCATCGGCAGCTGGTTCTTCCCGCTTGGCAAGTGGGTATACGTTATCTGTGCAGTTGCTGCACTGATCCTCGGCATTATGTACGGTGGCATTGGCTAATCCCTCAAGCTAACCACTGTGACTTTCGTTAGACGTTCATGGGTTTATGAATCGTCTGTATCCCCCCTTTTGTCTTTGTCCCCCGTCACTGCTGTGTGGCGGGGGACATGCTTTTCTAATTAGAAATTAGCAATCAGCAGGCAGTAATCGCTGCATGCAAAGCAAAACCCCGGCTTTGCCGCACTTGACAAAACCGGGGCTGCTCGGGTATAATATACCCAAGGGATGCTGTTCAGGCAGTCAGACCTTAATTGATTAGCGATTTTTAGTCACTGACCGTTCGAGGCCTAATCGAGCGGTCAGTGCGCTTTTATACAGAAAATGTACAGCAGGATTACTGCACATACGAAAAGCCGAAGCAATTTCTTCTGCATTTGCGACACCTCCTTTCCTCCCCAAACCGAGGAAAGAAAGAAGGTCTGACCGCTATCGGAACAACATCCGCTTACAGTATAGCATATACGACAGAATATTGTCAATAAACCGTCCTTTCGGGCGGTTTTTGTTGTTATAGCAGAAAAAGAGACGAACCAAGCAGGCTCGTCTCTTTTCACGTTGTATGGAGAAGATTCAGTTAAAGTAAACGATATCTTCCTTCGCCTTTTCGGCGGGTTCTACCGTGATGGCATGCAGCACCGGACCGGGACCGCGGTACTGCGGCAGCTCCTCGACGGTGATGGACGCCGTTACCTTGACCCAGTCGCGGTTATGCAGCTGATCGCGGTCGGGATAGCGGCAGAGGAAGCCGAGGAAGGTGACGTCATCCGCGCAGCAGACCATGCCGAAGCGGCCGGGCACGAAGCTGCCGGCGGGCACATCCTTGCCGACGTAGGCCTGGGCAAGAAAGCGGACGGTCTTGCCGTCATACTTCATCGGGTCGCCGGTGGCGTCGATGTACCACAGGCCGTAGTCCTCCGGCCCGATGTCGATGATATCCGCATCCACGTCAAACGGCAGCGGCATATTGCGGGCGTAGTCCTCGGAATTGCCGTTCACGTCATCCAGATAGATTGCCGCACGCGGGTTCATCGCCTTGATGTTCTTCTTGTACAGCATATCCTTCAGCTCGTCCGTGCAGCGGTTGAACACAACAAGGTCAGCGGTGGTGATATGCTCGAACATCATCGGGCCGATGTTGTTGGAATACAGTTCAAACGTGGTCGCATCGACCGTGGTGACGATCTGGTACAGCTCCCAGCGGGCAGGAAACGCCTGCATCAGCTTTTCCAGCTTCCACATGCCGTTGTACTCAACAAGAATGCGGTCCGGCTGATATTTCTGCTCCACGCGCTTGAGGATATTCGGCGTCAGACGGTCCTCGGACTCGATGGGCACAAGCGCGGTGCCGTAGTGCAGCAGCCACTTCTCGTCGTATTCCTCGATGCCTTCTTCGCACAGCAGCAGCACCGTGCGCTCGTTCTCGGTAAAGTTCGGGTCCGCGAGAATGTCCTGAATGAACTTGGTCTTGCCGCTCTCCAGAAAGCCGGTAAAGACGTATACCGGAATGGGTTCGTTAGCCATAATCTGGTTACCTCACTTTTCGTTTACGCCGAACAGCGCAGCGATGCGCTCCTCATCCAGTTCGGAGCCGATGACGCACAGACGGCCGGTGTAATCGGCAGTGCCGTGGCGAATTTCGGGTGCGCCCGGAACGTAGTCAAAGTGCAGCCACTCGCCGCCGTCTGCACACGGAACGATGCCCTTTGCACGCAGTACGGTGCCGAGCGTAACATCACCGAGCGCGGTAAGAGCCGCGTTAAGCTCGTCCTCGGTGTACTTGCGGGTCGTTTCCTTGCCCCAGGAGGTGAATACCTCGTCGGCATCGTGGTCGTGGTCGTGACCGCAGCAGCAGTGACCGTCGTGGTCGTGATGATGATGGTGCTCATGCTCATGCTCATGGTCGTGCTCGTGGTGATGGTCATGGTCGTGGCAGCCGCAGGTGCAGTGCTCGTCATGCTCGTGATGATGCTCGTGCTCCTCATGGTCATGCTCATGCTCATGCTCGTGCTCGTGCTCATGCTCATGCTCATGGTGGTGATGATGATGCTCGTGGTGCGGCTCGTGCGCGATTTCCTCGAGAACCTCCGCAACGAGGTCGCGGCTGCCTTCCATGGTGGAGAGCAGCTGCTCGCCGGTCAAATCCTTCCACGGGGTGGTGACGATGCGGGCGTGCTCATTCAGGCCGCGCAGCATGGCAACGGTCTCGTCGAGACGCTTCTCCGGGCACTCAGCCGTGCGGGACAGCAGGATGGCACCGGCATGCGCCACCTGATTCTCGAAAAACTCACCGAAGTTCTTGAGGTACATCTTGGCCTTGAGCGCGTCAACAACGGTTACAAAGCTGTTCAGCTGAACCTCGAGGTGCGCGTTCTGTACCGCAGCGATAACATCCGACAGCTTGCCGACGCCGGACGGCTCGATCAGGATGCGGTCCGGATGGTACTGGTCCACAACATCGTGCAGCGCCTTGCCGAAGTCGCCAACCAGCGAGCAGCAGATGCAACCTGCGTTCATCTCGTTTACAACAATGCCGGCATCCTTGAGGAAGCCGCCGTCAATGCCGATCTCACCGAACTCGTTCTCGATCAGAACAACCTGCTCACCCTTGAGCGCATCGGCCAGCAGACGCTTGATGAGAGTCGTCTTGCCGGCACCCAGAAAACCGGAAATAATATCAATTTTAGTCATGCTTTGTCGCTCCATTTCTATGCACGGCACAGGGATTCCCGAACCGTACTTAAATTTTCCGAACGCTTATATTATACCACATTTATCGAAAAAAGAAAAGCTATTTGGTTAGCGGACGCTAATCTTTCCTGCTGCGCGGCGCGTGAGGAGAAGTTAAACACAAAAACCGCCCAAAAGGACGGTTTATTGACAGTACATATTACGATATGCTATAATCAAGGCAGCAAACGGTGAATAAAGGTTGTTCCTCCCCATAGAAGGGAGGTGATCTGCATGACAATTCTGGAAGTCATTGGACTGCTTGATTTGCTCTGCTCGGTTATCTTTGGTATCCTCGGATACTTAAAGAAATAACCGCCCTCCGGTAGTTAAAAGAGAGCGGCTTCTTCTCGACTAAAAATCGAACTGAGGAACGACTGCTCTCCCTACAAGAGCCGCCGTTTGTCAGCTATATTATAGCGCGAAGCCCCGGTTTTGTCAAGCGACGAAACCGGGGCTTTGTTTTACCATTCCTAATCAGAAAGGAATTATTCTCCCATCACCTGAAAGACAATATCCCGCACGCGGTTGCGGGTATCGCACTCCACAAGGGTCAGATTCTGCCACGGGCCGATGGTGATCTCGCCATTCACGAACGGGATAACGATAAACGGGCTGAGCAGCGCCGCCTTGATGTGCGACGAGCCGTTATCATCGTGCCAGGTATCGTGGTGGTGATAATGAATGACCGCACCGGTCTCATCGCGGTAGGGCGAAAAGACGTCCATCGCCGCCTTGAGGTCATGGTAGACCATGCCCGGCTCAAACTCGAGCGTGGTCAGACCGGCAACGCCGCCGGTGGTAAAGCCGGTAATCGTGCCGGACTTCATGCCGGTCTTGCGGCAGGCGTTCTGCACCGCTGCGCGGAAGTCATCGGTAACGTCGATCATGCCCATGTGGGCCTTGGTTTTGTAGGTTTTGGTTTCAGTATAAACAGGCATTTGCGATTCTCCTTTAGAGGCACTCTAAGTAGCGGCCGTACAGCGTTTTGCTGAGGTCGGCGGCATGACGGAGCAGCGTCTGACGGCTGATATAGCCGCGTGCGTACGCAATCTCCTCCAGACATGCGATGTAGCGGCCGCTCTCATCCTGCACGCGGCGGACAACCTGTGCGGATTCGAGCAGATTCTCGGCGGTACCGGCATCCAGCCAGACAAAATCCCGCTCGAGCTTTTCAACGTGCAGCTGACCGCGCTTCATGTACTCGATATTGACATCCGTAATCTCCAGCTCGCCTCTTGCCGAGGGCTTGAGTCCGCGGGCGATCTCCATAACCGAGTTATCGTAAAAATACAGACCCGGAATGATATAGTTAGACTTCGGATAGCGCGGCTTCTCCTCAATGGAGATCGCACGGCCCTGACCATCAAACTCCACAACGCCGAACGCACGCGGGTCATCGACATAGTAGCCGAACACGCAGGCGCCGGATTTCATCTGCACGGCACGGTCCAGATAGCTCTGGAAATTGGGGGAATAGAAGATATTATCGCCCAGAACAAGGCAAACCGAGTCATCCCCGATGAACTGCGAGCCGATGAGCAGCGCGTCCGCGATGCCGCGTGCAACCTCCTGCACCTCGTAGGTGATGTTGACGCCGAAGCGGCCGCCGGAACCGAGCAGACGGTAGAACGGGCCTTCCTCTCCGGGCGGGATGATGATGAGAATATCGCGGATACCGGCCTGCAGGAGCGCAGCCAGCGGATAGTAGATCATCGGTTTATCGTACACCGGCAGCAGCGGTTTGCATACCGGACGTGTCATCGGGTACAGGCGCGAGCCTTTACCGGCGGCAAGAATGATTCCTTTCATTGGCTATTCCTCTATCTATATGGTTTTGTGAGATTAGTATAGCACATTTCGGGCAAATAAGAAAGCAATTTTCTAATAAAGCAGAGAGTGGAGAGCATTTCGCTCTCCACTCCTCACTCTTTCTCAATCGTCAGCACCGAATGATACGGCATCGGCTGATTGAGATACACGTTTACGGTATCTGTATTGCTGTATTCATATTCGTACCGGAAATCCAGCCCGTCGAGATGCGCCTCCTTGACGTTTTTCGTATCCGGTGCATCGTCATCCCAGCCGTCGTCAATGATGTCATCCCTCATGCGGTCGGCATACAGCCAGCTCCATTTGGCATACGCGGCCGCAAAGGCGTAATACACCGTCATGCGCTCCTGATAGCCGCACGAGCCGTTCTGCGAATCCGAAACCACCGTCACCGACTGCACATAGCCGTCCGCATCGGTTTCGACCGTCACATCGGATACAGCAGAATCGCCCAGCGAGAATCCGGTGTACGAGCCGCCCATTATGTCCAAATCCTTATTCCAGCTTCCGTCCGGCCGGACATACGGCGCCGTGCCCTGATTATATTTCAGGCAGTCGTTGCAGTTCTCCACATACTCCGCAAGAGTCAGCTCGCCGCGATTGGGCGGCAGCTTGGCGTACAGGTCAATGCCGTAACCTGCGGCTGCTCGCAGCACGAGCACCAGCAGGTACAGCGCCACGCGATACCAACTCACCTCCCGCTCGCGGACGATGATGCTGCACCCGTTCTCCAAATCCCACGGCAGCTCCTCTTCTTTGCACGCGCGGTAACACTTGTAATTGCAGTACCATTCGAAGAACGGCAGCGCATAGCAGCTGCCGTAGCCGAACACGCCCCACAAACGGGCATATGCGGTGCGGATGGACAGCTTTTCTCCGTCCTCATCGCGGACGGACAGCCCGAAGATCCACTTGCCGGGCGTTGTGCCCCAGTAATGCAGCAGCACCGGCTCGAACACGAACGTCAGCAGCCAGCTGACATACCCACACGCGAGCGTCCACGCCAGATTCGACATAAAATGATCCGGATTGATGCGGAACACCCACTGCGACAGCATCGACCACAGCAGCCCATACAGTCCGGCATCCACATTGCGGGCAAGGAAGCGCCGCCACGGACAGCCTGCCGGCGGGATGCGGTCTTTCTCGCGCGGGTCGTCTGCGGGCAGTACGATGGACTGGTACCGGTCTACATCCAGCCCGTTCCACTCCGCTCTGTCCTCGCAGATGGCGCGGCACATCGCATACGCCTGTTCGCTCTCGCGGATGTCCCCCTGCAATACGTCGAGCTGGCCTGCCGCCGCCTCGGGCAGCGCTTTCTCGCCGCTCTCGATGGCGCGGATGTCGGGCACGCTCAGCCGCAGCCGCCGCAGCAGCATGATCTTCCGCAGGGTCTGCACATCGTCCTCGGTGTAGTCGCGGTAGCCGTTCTCGCCGCGTGTCGGCTTGAGTAAGCCTTCCTTCTCGTAAAACCGGATGTTCGCTCGGGATAAGCCCGTCCTGCGCTCTGCTTCCGCTATGTTCATACGATCACCTTCCCTTCTATTGATTACATTATAAGGGATAAAGTGGGTTTACAGTCAAGTGTTTTCGGGGAAAATGTTAAGAAAAAAAGAGTGGAAAGCACTTCACTCTCCACTCTTTTTATATTTAGTTCAGCGCTGCAATGGACTCCTCCAGCTTTGCGAGGTGCTCGCGCAGCTTTTCGGCCTTTTCGCGCTCGGCTGCAACAACCTTCTCGGGTGCCTTATCGACAAACTTCGGGTTGTTCAGCTTCTTCATAACGAAGTCGATGTCGGCCTCGACCTTGCTCTTCTCCTTGCCGAGACGGGCCCGCTCGGCCTCGAAGTCGATGAGGTCGCCCATCGGCATATAGATCTGTGCGTCGCCGGTGACTACGGATGCCATCTTGGCAGCGTCCGCCGGAACGGCGTCGATGAGCTCGATCTCGGAAGCGTATGCCAGCTTGGGGAAGAAGCCTGCGCCTGCGGAGAACGTATCCTTCTTCTCGGTCAGGATGAGCATCTTGGCCTTCTTGGAGGGCGGTACGTTCATCTCGGCACGGCGGTTGCGGATGGCGCGGACAGCGTCCATCAGGCTCTCCATCTGTGCCTCCTCAGCGGCAAAGTGCAGCTCCTCCTTGTATTCCGGCCATGCGGATACCATAACGGACGGGCCCTCATGCGGCAGCGCCTGCCAGATGGTCTCGGTGATGAACGGCATGAACGGGTGCAGCAGCTGCATCGCGCCGCTCAGCACATAGCAGAGCACCTTCTGTACGTTCTCGTCGCCGGTCTGCAGACGGGTCTTTGCAATTTCGATATACCAGTCGCAGAAGTTCTCCCAGATGAAGTCGTTCAGCTTGGCAGCCGCCAGACCCAGCTCGTACTGGTCGATGTTGCGGGTAACATCGGCAACCAGCGTGTTGAACTTGCTGAGAATCCACTTGTCCTCGATGGTAAGGTCTGCGGGCAGCTGGACTGCCTTGTCCTTGTCGATGGTCAGGTTCATCTGGATAAAGCGGGATGCGTTCCAAATCTTGTTGCAGAAGTTGCGGGACGCCTGTACGCGCTCATCCGAGAAACGCATATCGTTTCCGGGGCTGTTGCCGGTTGCGAGGGTGAAGCGCAGCGCATCCGCGCCGTACTGGTCGATGACCTCGAGCGGGTCGATGCCGTTGCCGAGCGACTTGGACATCTTGCGGCCCTGTGCATCGCGCACCAGACCGTGGATATAAACCGTCTTGAACGGGGTCTCGCCCATGTGCTCCACACCGGAGAAAATCATGCGGGCAACCCAGAAGAAGATAATATCGTAGCCGGTAACAAGCGTAGAGGTCGGGTAGAAATAGTCAAGCTCCTTGGTCTTGTCCGGCCAGCCGAGCGTGGAGAACGGCCACAGAGCGGACGAGAACCAGGTATCCAGTACGTCCTCCTCCTGACGGATGTTCTTGCTGCCGCACTTCGGGCAGGTGCATACATCGGTCTTGGAGACGGTCATTTCGCCGCAGTCCTCACAATAGAACGCCGGAATGCGGTGACCCCACCACAGCTGACGGGAGATACACCAATCGTGTACGTTCTCCATCCAGCGCAGGTAGGTCTTGGAGAAACGGTCGGGCACGAACTTGGTCTTGCCCTCGTTTACAACGTCCATAGCGGGCTTGGCGAGCGGCGCCATCTTGACGAACCACTGCGCCGAGGTCATCGGCTCAACGGTCGTACCGCAGCGGTAGCAGGTGCCGACATTGTGCTCGTGGTCCTCGATCTTGACGAGCCAGCCGCCTTCCTCGAGGTCCTTAACAACCGCCTTGCGGCACTCGTAGCGGTCCATGCCCTCGTACTTGCCGCCGTTTGCGTTGACGGTCGCGTCCTCGTTGAACACGAGAATCTGCTCGAGGTCATGGCGCTGACCCATCTCGAAGTCGTTCGGGTCGTGGCACGGCGTAACCTTAACACAGCCGGTGCCGAACTCCATATCAACGTACTCGTCACCGAAAATCGGAATCTCGCGGTTCATGATCGGGAGGATGCAGGTCTTGCCGATGAGGTGCTTGTAGCGCTCGTCGTTCGGGTTGACGGCAACGCCGGTATCGCCCATGAAGGTCTCCGGACGGGTGGTCGCAACCACCAGCTCGCCCGAGCCGTCCGCCAGCGGGTAGCGGATGTGCCACAGCTTGCCCGGCTGGGTTTCGTACTCAACCTCAGCGTCGGACAGCGCAGTCGCGCAGTGCGGGCACCAGTTGATGATGCGGTGGCCCTTGTAGATGAGGCCCTTGTTGTACAGGTTTACGAATACCTCGCGGACCGCCTTGGAGCAGCCCTCGTCCATGGTGAAGCGCTCGCGGTCCCAGTCGCAGGAGGTGCCGAGCTTTTTGAGCTGGCTGATAATGCGGCTGCCGAACTTGTCCTTCCACGCCCAGACGCGCTTGAGGAACTCCTCGCGGCCGAGGTCGTAACGGGTCAGACCCTCCTCCTTGCGGAGGTTCTCCTCTACCTTGATCTGGGTTGCGATACCGGCGTGGTCGGTGCCCGGCATCCACAGTGCCTCGTAGCCCTGCATGCGCTTGGTGCGGATGAGGATATCCTGCAGGGTCTCGTCGAATGCATGGCCCATGTGCAGCTGGCCGGTAACATTCGGAGGCGGAATAACGATGGTGTACGGTTTCTTGTCCGGATTGACCTCGGCGTGGAAGAAGCCGGAATCGACCCAGAACTTGTACAGCTTGTCCTCGACCGATTTCGGGTCGTAGGTCTTAGGCAGTTCGCTCATTGATCTATCTCCTTCAATTTGATTTACGATATACATGCGGGATACCTCTGTGTAAACAAAAAAGAGCATACTCATCCCGACAACAGGACGAAGTATGCTCCGTGGTACCACCTGAATTCGCGTAAAGACGCGCACTCGTTGCCCCGTAACGCGGGTTAGACGGAACAGCTTAACGAACATTCGGCTGTTCTGCTCCAAAGCGACCTTCTTCTTCCCCGCCGAGGTGCTTGCACCGACCGCACCCTCTCTAAACGCGCAAAGGAAAAATACTCCTCTTTTTCACTGCATTTGTGTATTAACTTTAATATTATAGCTGTTAAATCCGGGTTTGTCAAGGGATATGACGCAGTTGACAGCAACTTGCCTATACGATACATGCCAGCGAATATACTAACAGATAAATACAAGCTCACGCTATCCCGTAGGGTGCGCCGACTCGGCGCACCGTTTGTAAACCGCAGGGCAAATTTCACAGCAACGGAATACATTAACGACAGCGTATGCCACGGACTATAATCCGGTGATATTCGCTGGAATGCGGTGCGCCGAGGTCGGCGCACCCTACGGTCAGGCGATTTACAACTTATTACCTGTTGCTGTAATATTCGTCCTCTGCCCATCTGCGCGGATTATCGGCAATATAATTATACCGTATCACATAATCGTTTTCATCGCGCACAATATGGTCGTAAAACGACCGCTGCCACAAATTGCGTCCGGCATCCTGATTGGAAAACCGTTTCAATGCCGCAATTATGCGTGGCACCAATTCCGTAGGGCGCGACGACCTCGGCGCGCCATCATCACGCAAAACCGAAATCAACATATGAACATGGTTTGGCATGATAACATAGGAATCAATCGACACATATGGATATGCCCCAGGAATCGTTCGGATATAATGTTCAACAATTTTACCGATGACCGATAACCGCAGGGACGGCGCGCCGAGGTCGTCGCGCCCTACGGTTGACAGCGTGCATTGCCGTTGATAGGTGCAGAGCGTCACAAAATAGACGCCCTGCTTTCCGTAATCATACTTTGGCAGCCGAGCCGATCTCCTCGTCTCCATCAGGAAAGTCTCCGCTTAAACTCCTCATACCCGAACATCCGCACGACCTCATCCGTGCCGTCGGCGCGCCGGATGGCGATCAGCGGCAACGGCATACCGTTAAACGTATTGGTCTTGACCATGGTGTAGAGCGCCATGTCCTCGAACACGACCTGCTCACCGGCGCCGAGCGCCACATCGAACGAATACTCACCGATGACGTCGCCTGCAAGGCAGGATCGGCCGGTCAGCAGATAGGTGAACGCCTTTTTCCCCGGCTCGCCGCCGCGGTACACCGGCGGACGGTACGGCACCTCGAGCACGTCCGGCATATGGCACGCCGCCGAGGTATCCAGAATCGCAATGTCCTTATGGTTGTGCATCACCTCAAGCACGGTGGCGACCAGATAGCCCGCATTCAGCACAACGGCCTCGCCCGGCTCCAGATAAACCTGCACCTTGTACTTTTTCTGCAGATAATCAATGCAGTGCACCAACGTTTCCACATCGTAATCCGCGCGGGTGATATGGTGGCCGCCGCCGAGGTTGATCCATTTCAGGCCGTCCATATACTGACCGAAATTCTGCTCAAATGCAGCGACAGTCCGCACCAGATCGTCCGAATTCTGCTCGCAGAGCGTGTGGAAGTGGAAGCCCTCAATGCCGTCGAGCAGCTCCGGCTGGAAATTCTCTATCGTAATGCCGAGGCGCGAATCCGGACCGCACGGGTCATACATCGCGTGGTCGCTCGGCTGCGTGGAGCACTCCGGATTGAGCCGCAGGCCGCAGCTCTTCCCTGCCGCGCGGGCAAGGCTGCCGTAGGCCTTCCACTGCGTGAACGAGTTGAACACAATGTGGTCGGCGTACTCCAGAAGCTCGCGGAACTCGCCCTCCGCGTAGGCCGGCGCGTAGACATGGGTCTCGCCGCCGAATTCCTCATGACCGAGCCGTGCCTCGTACAGACCAGAGGCCGTTGTGCCCGCCAGATACTCCCGAATCAGCGGGTACACGGAAAACATCGAGAACGCCTTCTGCGCCAGCAGGATCTTCGCGCCGGTGCGTCTGGCAACGTCCCGCAGGACGGCCAGATTCTGCACCAGACGGTTTTCATCGAGCAGGTAGCAGGGCGTAGGAAGCTCAGTAAATTTCATATCAGTCCACCAGTACCGGCTTGTCGTTGATCTGCCACGGCAGACCCCACTTGTTCAGCGCCTCCATGTACGGATCGGGATCAAACTCCTCGACCGTGTACACGCCCGGCTTGTTCCACTTGCCGGTCAGCAGCATCGCCGCGCCGATCATCGCCGGAACGCCGGTGGTGTAGCTGATGGCCTGCGAGCCGACCTCGCGGTAGCACTCCTCGTGGTCGCAGACGTTGTAGATATAGGCGGTCTTTTCCTTGCCGTCCTTCTTGCCGGTGAAAATGCAGCCGATGTTGGTCTTGCCCTTGGTGCGCGGGCCGAGCGTTGCCGGATCGGGCAGCAGCGCCTTGAGGAACTGGATCGGCACGATCTGGTGGCCCTCAAACTCGATCGGGGTGGTGGACAGCATGCCGACGTTCTCCAGGCAGTTCATGTGGGTCAGGTAGGACTGACCGAAGGTCATGAAGAAGCGGATGCGCTGCACGCCCGGAATATTCTTGGCGAGGGACTCGATCTCCTCGTGGTGGAGCAGGTACATGTCCTTGTGACCGACCTGATCGAAGTCGTACTCACGCTTGATGCTCATCGCCGGGATTTCAACCCAGTGACCGTTCTCCCAGTACGAACCCGGTGCGGATACCTCACGCAGATTGATCTCCGGGTTGAAGTTGGTCGCAAACGGATAGCCGTGGTCGCCGCCGTTGCAGTCCAGAATGTCGATGGTGTCGATTTCATCGAACAGATGCTTCTGTGCGTAAGCGCAGTACGCCTGCGTTACACCCGGGTCAAAGCCGGAGCCGAGCAGAGCGGTCAGACCGGCCTCCTCAAACTTTTTCTTGTACGCCCACTGCCAGGAGTAGTCAAAGTACGCGGTAAAGCCCTCGTCCTTGCAGCGCTTCTCGTAAATGGCGCGCCACTCCGGATCGTCGGTGTCCTCCGGCTCGTAGTTTGCCGTATCCATGTAGTTTACGCCGCACTTGAGGCACGCATCCATGATGGTCAGGTCCTGATACGGCAGCGCAATGTTCATCACGATGTCCGGCTTGTACTCGTCGATGAGCGCGCACAGCTCGTCCACGTTGTCCGCGTCCACCTTGGCGGTGCGGATCTTGGTTGCGGTCGTGCCGTCCAGCTTCTCCTTAATCGCGTCGCACTTGCTCTTGGTGCGGGACGCGATCATAATTTCCTCAAAAACGTCGCTGTTCTGGCAGCACTTGTGGATAACTACGCCGGCTACACCGCCGCAGCCGATGATCAATGCTCTTCCCATTGTTAATTCCTCCTCATTTTTAACTGTATATATAATTTAGATTTATTGAATGGTCTTTATTTGTTAAACTGCCGCTTGAGAAGCGAACGGAACTGCGCCGCACCCGCGGCGGGGGCAAAAAGGGTAGACACCTACGGTTTCTACCCTCTTTGAACACCCGTTTCCCTTGTTGGGATAGCTTGGGTGCAGACGGTAGACTGCGTAAGCAGGAAAAGGGGAACGGCAGTCGGGTTACTCTTGCGTGATTTTCGCAAAATATTCGCAGTCCACAGACAGCGTACTGCTACACAGACGGTTTACTCTACGCAGAGCGCGGCATACCCGTGCCGCGCAAATCCTTGGCACGTTGTAACGCACGGCACCTGCGAGGCTAAATTACACCGAACGCCTAATCCGTAGGTGCTGTCCGCAAACTCCAGACTTACGAGTTGCGCGGCACTGCTATGCCGCGCCTGCTGGAAGTAGCCGACCTGTGTAGCAGTACGGTATCTGGCACTGCGAATAGGTTGCTCAAGAGGACGGACTCCGAAGGTAGTTCGTCCGCAGCAGAGAAAAAATCCTCTGCCGTTCCCCTTATTTCGCAGCGGTCACATGTAGGCAATCTGCGCCAGACCCTCCAAGGGAAAGGGGTGAAAATCAGAGGGTGGAAACCGCAGGTGTCTACCCTCTTGTGCACCCGCGCGGCGTCAGCGCACTCCCCGCTGAGGTTCAGCGAAAACCTCTCCGCCCGTTAGGGGCGAACACGCTAACGCAGTTCGCGCGCCCCGCTCAGCCGGTGCTGAGAAAACCTGCCGCCCAGAAGGGGCGAACCCGCCTGCGGCAGTTCGCGCGCCCCGCTCAGCCGGTGCTGAAAAAAGGCTGCCGCCCGGAAGGGGCGAACACGCTCACGCAGTTCGTGTGCCCCAGTCAGCCGGTGCAGAGAAAGCGGTTGTCCAACGCTTACGTTACTCCACCTTTTCCAGCAGCTTCTGCACATAATTCGGCAGATAGAACGCGCCCTTATGCAGATTGGTATTGTAGTATCTGGTTTCCAGTCCCAGACTGTTCCACCAGTCCGGATTCAGATCGCGCACCGGATGCACGCCGCGCGACGAAAATCCAAACAGCCAGTGTCCGGACGGGTAGGTCGGGATATGCGCCTGAAACAGACGGCTCTGCTCAAACGAGTGCACGATATTGCGGTGCGCTCTCTGGCACGCCAGTGCATCGCCCTTGTAGAACGGGCTTTCGTGCTGATTGACGAGCACGCCGTGTTCCTTGAGCGCCTTGTAGCAGTTGCCGTAAAACTCCATCGTAAACAGGCCCTCGCCCGGTCCAAACGGGTCGGTCGAGTCGATGATGATAAGGTCGTACTCGCTCTCCACGCGGCGGATATACTTTAATCCGTCCTGATAGAGAATGTGTACGCGCGGGTCGTCGAGCGAGCATGCCACACCGGGCAGGTACTCCTTGCAGACCGCGACAACGCGCTCGTCGATCTCCACCAGGTCGATATGCTCGATGTGCTGATAGCGGCACAGCTCGCGGACACAGCCGCCGTCACCGCCGCCGATGACAAGCACCTTTTTGATCTTCTCGCCGAGCACGGCCATCGGCACATGCACCATCATTTCATGATAGATGAACTCGTCCCGCTCGGTCAGCATCATGTAGCCGTCAAGCGTGAGAAACCGACCGAACTCCTCGCATTCAAACACGTCGATGCGCTGAAAATCGCTCTGTTCGGTGTAAAGCTGACGGTCTACCTGTATCTGCAGCCCAACCGTCGGCGTGTGCATTTCAGTAAAGGTAAGTTGCATGAGTGAAACGCTCCTTTTATTCCGGGCTGACAACGCCGCGGATGACCTGCAGGTTGTTCACCTCGGGGTCCTCGGTGCCGAGCAGCATGCAGTTCTTTTCCTTGGCGTAGCGAATATAATCAAGAATATCGCGGGTGATACGCTCACCGGGCGCGAGGATTGGGATGCCGGGCGGATAGCACATGACAAACTCGGCGCAGATGCGTCCGACCGACTCCTCGAGCGGCATGGCCTTCTTGTCCGCGTAGAACGCCTCCTGCGGGCCGGCGACCACCTGCGGAGAGATGTACTCCTGCCGCATGAGCGTCGCCTTGTCGCGCTTGTAGCGGCGGCGAATGTCCGCCAGAGCGGCTACCAGACGTTCGAGATCGCGCTCACGGTCGCCCACCGAAACATAGGCGAGCAGATTGCCGAGATCGCCGAACTCGGTCTGAATATCGTAAAAATCGCGCAGAATGTCGTACACCTCGATGCCCGCCAGACCAACATCCAGTGTGTTCACCGCCAGCTTGGTCGTGTCGAAATCGTACACGGTGTCGCCGTTGATCAGCTCGCTGCCGTAGGCGTAGTAGTCACCGATGGCGTTGATCTCCTCACGCGCATAGGTCGTCAGGTCAACGACCTTTCGGAAAATCTCTTTTCCGTGCAGTGCAAGGTTTTTGCGCGAAATGTCAAGGCTGACCATCAGCAGGTACGAACCGGAGGTCGTCTGGGTCAGGTTGATGATCTGGCGAACGTGTTCCGCGTTCATCGACGGACCGCACAGCAGAAAGCTGGACTGCGTGAGCGAACCGCCCGACTTGTGCATGGAAACGGATGCCAAATCCGCGCCTGCCGCCATCGCGGAGACCGGCATATTTTCACCGAAGTAGAAATGCGTGCCGTGCGCCTCATCGGCCAGCACCTTCATGCCCGCCGCGTGCGCGAGCCTTACGATTTCCCGAATGTTCGAGCAGATGCCGTAATAGGTCGGGTTGTTGACGAGCACCGCCTTTGCGGACGGGTGCTTTTCAATGGCGGCCTTCACGTCCGCGACCGACATGCCGAGCGAAATGCCCAGCCGGTCGTTCATCTGCGGGTTGACGTAAACCGGAATCGCACCGGTCAGCACGAGCGCGTTGATGACGCTGCGGTGTACGTTGCGCGGCAGGATGATCTCGTCGCCGCGTTTGACCACGGACAGGATCATCGCCTGTACGCTGCTCGTCGTGCCGCCCACCATCAGGAAGGCGTGCGCCGCACCGAACGCATCCGCCGCCAGCTCCTCGGCCTCGCGGATAACGCTGGTCGGGTGGCACAGATTGTCGAGCGGCTTCATCGAGTTGACGTCCACCGTCATGCACTGCTGACCGAGGAATTCCGTTAATTCCGGTGAGCCGCGTCCGCGCTTGTGTCCGGGCACATCGAACGGCACAATACGCATGTCTTTGAAGTTTTCGAGCGCCTCCATGATCGGCGCGCGGGATTGATCCATAAAAATGCCTTCTTTCGGCAGAGAATGATATGCTGCGCTTTCGCGCGAAGCGCAAATTTTATTGTGAGACAAATCCGAACATCGTTCGGTTTGTCTTTCTCGATTGAAAATGTATTTTCAATCGAAATCAGTAGATGTTCTTCCCCGAGAAAATCTCAATCATCTCTCGTCTGAGGTCGGAGTGAATCTTGAGTCTTGTTTTCGGCGGCAGCTCATAGATGTCGGTATTGAACAGGTAGTTCTGCAGATCGACCTCCTTGAGCAGCATTCTCGTGTGGAACAGATTGGACTGGTACACGTTAATGTCGTAGGCGTCGTACCGCTCGAGCGTTTTCGGGTCGATAAAGTCCTGAATGGACGTCATATGGTGATCCATGAACAGCTTTTTGCCCTCGATATCGCGGGTAAAGCCGCGCACGCGGTAGTCCATGGTGATGATATCCGAATCGAACGAGCCGATGAGGTAATCGAGCGTAGACAGCGGCGTGATCTCGCCGCAGGTGGCAACATCAATATCCACGCGGAAGGTGGCAAGACAGGTATCCGGATGGTACTCCGGGTAGGTATGCACGGTAACGTGGCTCTTATCGAGGTGCGCAACGATGGTATCCGGCTCAAGGGCCGGCTTCATGTGCTCCTCCGCGATGAGAAAGGTTACCGAGGCGCCCTGCGGGTCGTAATCCTGCTTGGAAATGTGCAGCACATGCGCACCGATCATCTCGGTCACCCGCTCGAGAATGCCGGTCAGTCGTTCGGAGTTGTACTGCTGGTCGATATATTTGATGTAGTCACGCTGTTCGCGCTCGGTCTTTGCATAGCAGACATCATAAATGTTGAAGGACAGCGCCTTGGTCAGGTTGTTGAACCCGTAAAGTTTGAGCTTGTTCTGCATTTCATATCCTCACAATACCAAAAAATCCCCAGGCGAAAGGGGTACACACGGTACGCTTTCACTTGGGGATGATCATTCTCTTTTTGCAGATGCTTCTGCACATTCCGTAGGTTTTATGGAAGAGGAAAGAGTCTATATAGCAAGAATCGTTACTTTTAGGCAATACCGCATAGTGAAGCAAGAGCGATTTGCGAGTAAATTTTGTGCTCTGATAAGGCGTGGTTTTGCGTCAATACTTGCTGTATTGCAAAAAATCACAACGAAATCAGGGGGCAAAATTTCCGCAAAGCGCCGCAGTCTTAATTGTGCGGTGTTGCCTTTGTACTCTTATTGATCGTTTCACAAGTGTGATGCGCCCGCGGCACACGGCTTTTAGTCAGCCAACTTATAAAATTCAATAAGGCAACAAAGTTGCCAGTTTCGGCATTTGACCCGGCTGTCCGTATGGCCTTGGCACCGTTTTCGCGCAGAAACCGGGCGGTCAAAGAAATTCTGCTGAAAGGCTTCGCCTCTCCGAGTAACTTTTATTATAAGGGAATCCGAGTGCAAATGCAAGTTCATCTTGCAAATTTTACGAATTTGATACCGAATCCGCATATACGGTGTCGCCATCACAAAAAGTTTACAGTCTTTGTTTTGAAAAATCGCGTAAAACGTAGTACAATGGAACAGTAAGACGATATCATTCTGAAAAGATAAGGTGAATCATGGCACGCAAAAAGAGAAGCAAGGGACTTCGGGTCAGCCTGATGCTGACAGTCGGACTGATGATCGTGTCGTTTGCGGCGGGCATGCTGACACAGAAGATCGTGTTCCGCGAGCCGCAGACCGACGCCGGTCTGACCTACATTGAGGATATTCCGGTGATGACCGACTTTCTTCCCGAGGGCACACGCGCCCGTCCGGGACAGAAGCGCGAGATCAAGTATCTTGTCATCCACGAGACCGACAACACCGGCACCGGCGCAAATGCGGCCGCGCACAACTCGTTCATCCACCAGAACGCCAACGCCGAGGAGGGCATTGTTTCGTGGCACTACACGGTGGACGATCACGAGATCTACCACCATCTGCCGGATGATGAGACTGCCTATCACGCAGGCGACGGCATGGAGAAGAACGGCGGCAACATGAACGGCATCGGCATTGAAATGTGCGTCAACTCGGACGGCAACTACGAACAGACGCTCATCAACACCGAAAAGCTGTGTGCGCGGCTGCTGATCGAGTACGATCTGAACCCGTCCAAGGCACTGAAAAAGCATCAGGACTTTTCGGGCAAAATCTGCCCGTCCACCCTCATCAACAGCGGCCGCTGGGATGAATTCTGCAGCGCGGTAACCGCCAAATACAAGGAGCTGAAGGCCGATGAGGCGGCAAACGCATCGTAAGCAGCCGGTTAGCAGGATGCAACCATGTGCAAAAACCGTGGAAAATCAAAGGGCGATTTGTCGTAAATCGCTCTTTCTTTTTGCCCTCTGATATGGTATACTTCAAATCGTACGCTGTAAAAAAGCTGAAAAAATTTAAGCGTACCGTAAATCTTGCTTAAAATTTATCACATTGTGAAGGAGTGAACTGAAATGATCGTTGTACTCAAACAAAACAGCGACAAAGGACATGTCGAAAAACTGATGCAGCATTTCACGGATATGGGGCTGCGGATCAACTATTCCGAGGGCGCAGATACCACCATCCTGGGCCTGATGGGCGACACGACCCGGCTCGATGAAAGGGACATTATGGCGTATGACGTGGTCGAGCGTGTACAGCGCGTGACCGAGCCGTTTAAGGCCGTCAACCGCAAATTCCATCCCGAGGACACGATCATCGAGGTTGCGGGCCGCAAGATCGGCACCGGCTACTTCAATGTTATGGCAGGTCCGTGCTCGGTCGAGAACGAAGCACAGATCGTCGAGTGTGCCGAGCGCGTCAAGGCTGCCGGTGCATCCTTCCTGCGCGGCGGCGCATTCAAGCCGCGTACCTCCCCGTACTCGTTCCAGGGTCTGGAGGCCGAGGGCCTCAAGCTGCTGCTCGAGGCAAAGCGTCAGACCGGTCTGCCGATCGTCACCGAGATCATGAGCGAAAAGCACCTCGACCTGTTCGCGGATGTGGATATCATCCAGCTTGGCGCCCGCAATATGCAGAACTTCATGCTGCTCAAGGAGCTGGGCCGCTCGAAAAAGCCGATCCTCCTCAAGCGCGGTCTGTCCGCCACCATGGAGGAGTTCCTCATGGCTGCCGAGTACATTTTTGCAGGCGGCAATACCAATGTTATCCTGTGTGAGCGCGGCATCCGTACCTTTGAGAAGCTGATCCGCAATAATCTGGATATCTCCGCTGTTCCGCTGGTTAAGATGTTCAGCCACCTGCCCATCATCATCGACCCGTCCCACGCAGCAGGCCGCCGTGATATGGTGCAGCCGCTGTCCCGCGCAGCCATCGCTGCCGGTGCTGACGGCCTGATCATCGAGGCGCATAACGACCCCGCGCACGCCCTCTGCGACGGTGCGCAGTCGCTCGACCTCAACCAGTTCGATACCGTCATGAAGGACATCAAGCGCCGCGCCGAGTTTGAAGGCCGCACCATGATGCCGTAAAAGCAAACAATGCACAAAACCCTCTCTGAAAATCCAGAGAGGGTTTTATTTTACCATATCGTTTTCCCGTAGGGTGCGCCGACCTCGATCTGCAGCTGCGTAACCGTAGGGGCGAACAGTGTTCGCCCGAGAACCGTGTGATTTGGTATTGCGTGAGAGCACACTGTGCTCCCCTACGGGATAACGCATACCAATCGTTACATGCGGTGCGCCGAGTCGTACCCCTGGGGTTTAGCCGGATGCAAGGTCTGTCAGTGCGCCAAAGGTATAACCCGCACTCTCCCACTTGGTCAGCAATTCATCGAGAATCCTCGCATTGGTCTCACTGGTGGAATGCAGCAGCACGATGGCCCCGTTATGGATCCGCGGAAGCAGCTTGGAGAATGCCTGCTCATCGGTCGGCTGATTATCCGTGTACCAGTCCACATACGCGAGCGACCAGAAAACCGTGGTATACCCCAGCTCCTGCGCCTGCCGGAGATTCTCCTCGCTGAACTTGCCCTGCGGCGGACGATAAAATTTCTGCATCGGCTGACCGGTTAGCGCGGTGTATTTCTCCTCGAGACCGTTCAGCTCCGCCGCAAACGCGCTCTTATCCGCAATGCCGGACATATCCGGATGGTGCAGCGTGTGATTGCCCACAATATGCCCTTCTGCGGCCATGCGCTTTACGAGATCCGGTGCGGTATCAATAAAGTTTCCCACCACGAAAAAGCAGGCAGGCGCGTCATGCTTTTTGAGCGCATCCAGAATAGCAGGCGTGCAGCCGTTCTCGTAGCCCGCGTCAAACGTCAGGTAGATGGTCTTTTTGCTCGTATCACCGACGTAAAACGCGTTGTACTGCCGCAGTTCCTCGGCGGAGACATTGCCGACCGGCGGCTGTCCCTCGGTCTGGAACGATAATCCCCAGTCGCTGACAGACGCGGGAACCGCCTGTTCGGCGGCTGTTGGCTGAGTATTTTCGCGCGGAAACAGAATGAAAACCGCAGTCAGAACCGCAAAAGCGCTAAGTCCCACACCGATTCGGCGCAGACCCGTGCGTGTGATCGTGATAAACATAGCAGTGCCCTCCCTTGCTCTACCCTATGCGGCTGCATGGGCAATATGCCGATTTTTCTCTGCCAATTTGCGTCAGGTTACAGGTAGACAACCCCTACCGATTTCCTGTACAATGGTAGTAACACCAACATGAGGGGGTTACGACATGAAAAAGATGAAACGATTTGCCTCTGCGGCACTGGTGGCACTGCTGCTGGCAGGCTCTGCGCCGAGCGCGCTTGCGCTGGATTCCACACCGCCGATGTACAAGCAGTTCGGGTACGACAGCGCAGAGGAGTACATGGAACAGGAATCGTACTACGGCGTTTTCGATTATGATACGCTCAGTGACCATTATCGGCAGCATCTGGACGCCATCCATAAAGATCCCCAGATCGCAGTCGATTACTGGGGGTATGACGATCTGGAGGGGCTGTCCTTCGGCTGGGACGGTGATTTAGAGGAATGCTATCGTGATACAGCGCGTGCCATGACAGAGGGCGAGGAATACGAACTCCGCTGTCAGCTTTCCGTGCAGCTCAACGGCGCGTATGTCCACTTTGCGGACGCACAGCCGGAAAAGCTAAACGGGCGCGTGATGGTTCCCTTCCGCGCCATTGCCGAGGTGCTCGGCGCCGAGGTCACATATGACGCCGGAAAAATCACCGCGAAAAAGGACGGCGACACGCTGTCGTTCGCGCTCGGCGGCAAGCAGCTTACCGTCACGGACAGCGCGGGCAAAACCGTCAAAACCGTGCAGCTTGATACCGCGCCGTACAAAAAAGGCGGACGCACCTATGTTCCGGTGCGCTTTTTCGCGGAAGCGTTCGGACTGACCGTGCAGTGGGATCAGGATATGCAGACCGCCGTGCTGTATGACCGCGCGGCGCTTGTAAGCGACATTGACAGCAAGTTTACCGTGCTCAACAAGTGGATCAAGGCGCAGCCGTCCACCGAAAACGCCAAGACACTGCGCACGGTGGCGACGATCGGCGCGGCGTACACCGCCTTCGACACCATCGACGGCAACAAGGATTACAAGGTCGATGTCAAAGCCGAATTTCTGGCGAACGGACAAGCCATTGAAGCGACCGTGACGGTCGATCTGCGCGTGCTGGCGTCTTATTTCCTCGGCGATTCGCAGGCGAATGACGTACTCACCGCCGCACAGGCAGCCCTCCTGCGCAGTGCGCTGAGCAACGTCAAGCTCGAGCTCCTATGCAGCGCGGACAGCGGCGACCTGTATTTGAAGTGCCCTGCCGTGGCGAAGATTCTGGCGATGGACAAAACGGACGACACCGATCTCAAGGCGCTGTCGAACGGCGCGTGGCTGCACATCAACTGGGCGGACAGCACATTCGGCGCTCTGTTCAGCGAAAATCTGAAGATTCTGAAGAACAATACCTTTACCTCGGTGGGCGAACGCATCGTTGCCTCGAACGAATCCAACGTGACCGCATATGAGCTTGGCTGGGCGGATTTTTATCGCAACATAAAGAATGACGTAAACCGCCCGAACGACCTGCTGGGCGATGAACAATTCACCGCAAGCGGCTCGCGCTACACGGCAAAGCTCGACAAGCAGAATGACGACTACGGGCAAACCATGACCGGCAGCTATACGCTGAACACGGCGGACGGCTCGTTCTCGGGCACGCTCGAAAGCCGCTCCGATAGCTGGAACACCACCAAAACCGTGCTGACGTTCTCCGGCACGCCGCAGAACTGCAAGTTTAGCGCAACCTATCACACCAAGAACACCGGCATTCTGTCGCTCGATATCACGCTGAGCACGACCGAATCCAGTGTCGAGCCGAAGAACGCGCCGCCTGCAGGCGACAAAATCGTCGAATGGACGCAGCATGATTATTCCAATGACTGGGATTCTGTCAATCCGGACGGTTCTCTCGGATAACGCATAATAAAACCATAAAGAAAGAGCAGATGCCAAGCATCTGCTCTTTTTTGTACTTTTTCGGGAACTTAGCCGCGCAGCTGCGCGCCGAACTCGGTCTCGAGCGCCGAGATAGCGGCACGCATTGCCTTGTCGCACTCCTCATCGGTGAGGGTGCGGTCGGGTGCGCGCAGGGACAGCGAATAAGCAACAGACTTCTTGCCCTCCGGGATGCCCTTGCCCTTGTAAACGTCAAACAGCTTGACGCTCTCGAGCAGCTTGCCTGCCGCCTTCTCAACAGCGGCCTGCATGGAAGCCGCCGGAACGGCATCATCAACCAGAACGGCGATATCGCGGGTGGATGCCGGGAACTTGGGCAGCGGATGATACAGCTTCTCCGGGTCGATGGCGGCCAGCAGCGCGTCCATCTGCAGCTCGGCAGCGAGTACCTCGCCGGACAGACCGTAGCGTGCGGCAACGGTCGGATGAATGGTGCCGAATACGCCGATCTCCTTGCCGTCAATGAGCACCTTGGCACAGCGGCCCGGGTGGTAGGACAGGTTGGCCTTCTCGGGAGCGAACGATGCGCCCTTGATGTTCAGCTCACGCAGCAGCGCCTCGATTACGCCCTTGAACTGGAAGAAGGACAGGCGGCCGTAGCTGCCGAGGGTCAGGATCTTCTCCTCGTGCGGCAGTACGTCCGGGTCAGCCTTGCCGTCCTTGACGGTCGGGGTGTAGATGGTGCCCAGCTCGTACAGCGAAGCGGTCGGGTTGCGATGCGCGTGGTTGTGCGCCAGATTATCCAGCATGGACGGCAGCACGGTGGTACGCATTACGCTGAAATCCTCACCAAGCGGATTGAGGATGGTGGTGGAGATACGGCGCGGGTCGTTCTCGTCCCAGCCGATCATGTCGTAGAACTTCGGGGAGATGAACGAGTGGCTCATGGACTCGTCAAAGCCCGCCTCGCGGCAAACCAGCGCAGCAGCGCGCTCCGCCTGCTGAGCCGGCGTGAACTCACCCTGTACCATCTCACCGGCATACAGCGTGGTCGGAATCTTGTCGTAGCCGTACATGCGGGCAACCTCCTCGGCTACGTCACACATACGGTTGATGTCGGTGCGGAAGAACGGCACAATGACCTCGTTGTTCTCGATCTTGAAGTCCAGCTTCTCGAGCAGCTTTACCTGCTCCTCAGCGGACAGCTCCAGACCGAGCAGGGCGTTCATCTTGTCTGGCTCGAACGGCAGACGCTTATGGTTCGGGTCGGAGTTGTCAACGTCGATAATGCCGTCAACGACCTCGCCTGCGCCCAGCTGCTCGATCAGTTCGCACGCACGGTTGACTGCATCGAGGGTCATGCGCGGATCAAGGCCCTTCTCAAAGCGGCCGGAGGCCTCGGTACGCATACCGAGCGCCTTTGCGGTGATACGAACGGTAGCGCCGTGGAAGTTTGCGGACTCGAAAACGACGGTCTTGGTGTCGTCCATAATCTCGGAGTTTGCGCCGCCCATAACGCCTGCAACAGCAACCGGCTTGTCGTTGTCGCAGATGGCGAGCATCTTGTCGCTCAGGTCGTGATCTACGCCGTCCAGAGTCTGGATGGACTCACCGTTGCGGGCACGGCGGACAACAATGCGGCCGTCGGACAGGCACTTGTAGTCGAACGCATGCATCGGCTGGCCGTACTCGAGCATAACATAGTTGGTGATATCAACGATGTTGTTGATCGGACGAACGCCGCAGGCGTGCAGACGCTCGCGCATCCACGCCGGAGACGGCTCGATCTTGATATTCTTGACAATGCGGGCGGTGTAGCGCGGGCATAGGTCGGTATCCTTAACCTCAACCGACATATACTCGTTGATGTCGCCGCCAACGCCCTTTACCTCCGGGGTCTTAACGCTGAACGGACGATCGAAGGTAGCCGCAGTCTCGCGGGCCAGACCGATCACGCTCAGGCAGTCCGGGCGGTTGGACGTGATCTCAAAATCGGAAACCCAGTCGTCCAGACCGAGTACCTTCTTGATGTCCTCGCCGACCGGGGTGCCGGCCGGCAGGAACAGGATGCCGTTCTCGCACGCATACGGTACGCAGCCGTGGGACAGGCCCAGCTCCTGGAACGAGCACATCATGCCGTTGGACGGCACGCCGCGCAGCTTGCCCTTGGTGATCTTCACGCCGCCCGGCAGGGTGGACTTGTGCAGGCAGACCGGGCAGATCTCGCCAACGGACGCAGGCGTTACATTAGGTGCGCCGGTGACGATCTGCACCGGCTCCTCCTTGCCGACATCGAGCTGGCAGATCTTCAGATGGTCGGAATCCGGGTGATCGACAACCTCGAGGATCTTGCCGGTCACAACGTTGTCGATCTCCGCGCCGAGGTAGTAAACCTCCTCGACCTTGGAGCCGGACATAGTCAGCTTGGCATCATACTCCTTCGGGGTGATGCCGTTCATATCGGTATAATCCGAAAGCCAGGATAATGGCAGTTTCATTGATAGGAACACTCCTTTTGGTGTTATTGTTGTCCGTAGGGCGCGACGACTCGGCGCGCCGTATTTGCCGCCTGCATATACTTACGAGCGGCGCGCCGGGGTCGTCGCGCCCTACGATAATACGTATCGCTTGTAACATGCGGGAGAGTGCGGCGGGATGAGGTCATCCCGCCCTACGGGTGCAGGTTTAGAACTGGTGCAGGAATCGAACGTCGTTCTCATAGAACAGACGGATATCGTCGATCTTGAAGCGGCCCATAACCATACGCTCCAGACCGATGCCGAAGGCGTAGCCGGAGTATTCATTCGGGTCGATGCCGCTCATCTCAAGCACCTTGGGGTGAACCATGCCGCAGCCGAGGATCTCGATCCAGCCCTCGCCCTTGCAGAGCGGGCAGCCTTCACCGTGGCAGCGGTAGCACTGGATATCCATCTCCGCAGACGGCTCGGTGAACGGGAAGTGATGCGGACGGAAACGAACAACCGTGTCCTCGCCGTACAGCTTCTTTGCGAACAGCTCGAGAATGCCCTTCAGGTCGCTCATGCGGATGCCCTTATCGACAACCAGACCCTCGATCTGATGGAACAGCGGAGAGTGGGTTGCGTCAACGGCGTCCGAACGGTAAACACGGCCCGGCGCAATAATGCGGATCGGCGGCTTGCGCTTTTCCATCGTGCGGACCTGCATCGGAGAGGTCTGCGTGCGGAGCACAACGTTATCCGAAATATAGAAGGTATCCTGCGTGTCGCGTGCCGGATGGTCCTTCGGAATGTTCAGCGCCTCAAAGTTGTAGTGATCCAGCTCAACCTCCGGACCCTCAGCAATCGAGAAGCCCAGACCGAGGAAAATCTCCTTGAACTCGTCGAGCACGATGTTCAGCGGATGCTTCTTGCCGATGACAACGTCCTCACCCGGCAGGGTAACGTCGATGGTCTCCGCCTCCAGCTTCTTCTCGAGCGCAGCCTGCTCGATCAGCTTCTTCTGCTTGTCAATGATGGTTTCGATCTCCGCACGAACGTCGTTGATCAGCTGACCAACAACCGGACGCTCCTCTGCAGCAACGTCCTTCATGCCCTTGAGCAGCGCGGTCAGCTCACCCTTTTTGCCGAGGAACTTAACGCGGGCCTCGTCCAGCGCGCGCGAATCCTTCGCGGCAGCGAGCTGCTCCTTCGCGGTCTGCAAAATGCCTTGCAGCTTTTCTTTCATACCAATTCTCCTTTGGAATATGATTTTGTGATAGAGTGAGGGCGGATAGTTCGTAGGGCGTGACGACCTCGGCACGCCGTCTGAAATCATCAGCTGCCGTTCGATGCGGCGCGCCGAGTCGTCGCGCCCTACGGGTATCATCCATTACAGTGGTAATAAAAAACGCCTTCCGTCCCCGTAAAATAGGGACGAAAGGCGTAAAACTTCCGTGGTACCACCCTGATTCCCGAAAAAATCGGGCACTCATTGAACGCCGGTAACGGAGCGTTACTTCGCCGGCGCCTACTGCATCTATTCAGCACCGGTGCTCACAGGGGAACTTCGCGCCATACCTCGATAAACGGCTTGCAGCCATGGGACCGTTCTCTCTGAGAAAGAGGAACACAGCGTTACTTTTCCTGCTCATCGCATTGGAATATTCATAACAGAATAATTAAAACACATTTTGCGGAAAAATGCAAGAGGAAAACCGGATTTTTTCGTTAAAACGAAGATTTAACGTGATGTTTTCCTTTGTTTGACGGTGCGCCGAGGTCGGCGCACCCTACGAGATAGATTGTACCAATTATTAAACCCGCAGGTGCCGTCCGTAACAACACACAAAAGCGTTGCGCGACACTGCTATCCCCCAGGGGACCCTCTCTTGCCCTTCGGGCAATTCACCTTGTGTCGCGCCTGCGGAGACCAAACCGCCTGTGTAGCAGTAAACTGTCTGGCACTGCGAACAGGTAGAGAAATGGGAGCACACTGTGCTCCCCTACGGTAGGAAAAATCCTCTGCCGTTCCCCTATTTCGCAGCGGTCACATATAGGAAATCTGCGCCAGACCCTCCAAGGGAAAGGGGAGATTCACAAGAGGGTGGAAACCGCAGGTGTCTACCCTCTTGTGCGCCCGCGCGGCGTCAGCGCACTCCCCGCTGAGGTGCAGCGAAAAACTCTCCGCCCGGAAAGGGCGAACACGCCTGCGGCAGTTCGCGTACCCCGCTCAGCCGGTGCTGAAAAAGGCTGCCGCCCGTTAGGGGCGAGGCCGCTTACGCAGTTCGCGTGCCCCGCTCAGCCGGTGCAGAAATGGTCTCTGCCCACCGTTAGAGCATAAAAAAAGGAACCCTTACGGGTTCCTTTTTGAAATCGCTTTTCCTTACCAGGATGCCTTGCGGACACCCGGAATCTGGCCCTTGTAAGCCAGCTCGCGGAAGCAGATACGGCAGATACCGAAATCACGCAGGTAAGCGTGCGGACGGCCGCAAATCTTGCAGCGGTTGTAAGCTCGGCTGGAGAACTTCGGCTTAGCCTGCTGCTTGAGAACCATCGACTTCTTAGCCATTTAACTTCTCCTCCTTACTTCTCAAACGGAGCGCCCATCAGAGTAAGCAGCTCCTTTGCTTCTTCATCGGTATTTGCAGTGGTGCAGATAACGATGTTCATGCCGCGGATCTTGTCGATCTGATCATAGGAAATTTCCGGGAAGATCAGCTGCTCGTTCAGACCCAGAGCGTAGTTGCCACGGCCGTCAAATGCGTTGCCGTTGATGCCGCGGAAGTCGCGTACACGCGGCAGAGCTACGTTGAACAGACGATCCAGGAACTCCCACATACGGTCACGGCGCAGGGTTACCTTAACGCCTACCGGCATGCCGTCACGCAGCTTGAAGTTTGCGATGGACTTCTTAGCGTGGGTGATAATCGGCTTCTGGCCGGAGATCAGGGTGATATCACGGACAATAGCCTCGATAACCTTGGAGTTACCGTTTGCTTCCTTACCGCAGCCGACGTTGATTACGATCTTGTCGAGCTTCGGGATCTGCATTGCGCTCTCGTACTGAAACTTCTTCATCAGAGCAGGCGCAACTTCCGCAGTATACTTTGCTTTCATATTCGGAACCATTTATTGCAACCTCCTCTTCTTAAAGCGTTTCGCCGCAGTGCTTGCACACCGTCAGCTTAGTGCCGTTCTCGGTGAACTTGTGCGCTACACGAGTCGGCTTGTCGCACTTCGGGCATACGCGCATTACCTTGCAGGCACGCAGCGCACCCTCGCGCTCGATGATGCCGCCGGTTTCACCCTGACGGCGGGGCTTGGTGTGACACTTGATCATGTTCACACCTTCGATTACTACCATACCCTTCTTCGGGTTTACGGACAGGATCTTGCCGCGCTTGCCCTTTTCCTTGCCGGAAAGAACGACTGCGGTGTCGCCCGTCTTAACGTGCAAATTGTTCATTTGTTGGCGACCTCCTTACAGTACTTCCGGAGCAAGCGACAGGATCTTCATGTAATCCTTGTCACGCAGCTCACGAGCGACAGGCCCAAAGATACGGGTGCCGCGGGGGTTTTTGTCATCACGAATGATAACGCCAGCGTTCTCGTCAAAGCGGATATAGCTGCCGTCAGCGCGGCGCAGGCCCTTAACGGTGCGGACGATAACTGCCTTAACGACATCGCCCTTCTTTACGCCGCCGCCCGGGGTGCACTTGCGCACCGAGCAAACAACTACGTCACCGATGTTGCCGTACTTGCGTGCGGAGCCGCCGAGAACACGGATTACCTTCAGTTCCTTTGCGCCGCTGTTGTCAGCTGCACGCAGAAAGCTTTCCTGCTGAACCATGTGCTCTCCTCCTTACTTTGCCTTCTCGATGATCTCGACCAGGCGCCAGCGCTTGTCCTTGGACAGCGGACGGGTCTCCATCACCTTAACCTTATCACCGATGCCACACTCGTTGTTCTCGTCGTGTGCCTTCAGCTTATAGGTGTGCGGAATAACCTTCTTGTACAGAGGATGTGCTACACGATCCTCAATTGCTACGACAATGGTCTTATCCATCTTATCGGAAACGACCTTGCCTACTCGCGTTTTGCGTAATGCTCTTTCGCTCATAATATTCGTTTCCCTCCCTTATGCCTTCTCCGCGATCTGCTTCTCGCGGATAACGGTATTGATACGAGCAATGTCGTGCTTGACTTCATTGATCTTGTTGGTGTTGTCGAGCTGATTGGTAGCGAGCTGCAGACGGAGGTTGAAGAGGTCCTTCTTCAGCTCACCGAGCTTTGCAGACAGCTCCTCAGCCGTCAGTTCTCTGATCTCAGATGCCTTCATCATGCTTCACCGCCATTCTTCTCACGGGCAACGAACTTGGTCTTGCAGGGCAGCTTGTGGCTTGCCAGACGCAGTGCCTCACGAGCAACTTCCTCGGAAACGCCTGCGATCTCAAACAGTACACGACCCGGCTTAACTACTGCAACCCAGTACTCGGGTGCGCCCTTACCGGAACCCATTCGAGCACCAGCCGGATGCTTGGTGACCGGCTTGTCGGGGAAAATCTTGATCCATACCTGACCGCCACGCTTGGTGTAACGGGTCATAGCGATACGGGCTGCCTCGATCTGATTCGAGGTGATCCAGCACGGCTCGGTAGCCTGGATACCGAACTCACCGTTCGATACGAAGTTACCGCGGGTAGCCTTGCCGGTCATACGGCCGCGATGAACGCGACGATACTTAACTCTCTTAGGGAGCAGCATTAACGGTTGCCTCCTTCCTGACGGGGAGCACGACGCTCGCCACGGTTGAAGTCACGACGGCCGCGACGGTCACCGCGACGATCGCGGCGCTCGAATGCCGGCTTCGGAGCTTCAATGGAGCGACCCAGACGCGGACCGCCGTGGAGAACCTCACCCTTGTAGATCCATACCTTAACACCGATGCGGCCGTAGGTGGTCGCAGCTTCAGCAAAACCATAGTCGATGTCCGCACGCAGGGTCTGCAGCGGAATGGTGCCCTCGTGGTAATGCTCGGTGCGTGCGATTTCCGCGCCGCCCAGACGGCCGCCGCAGGAAACCTTGATGCCCTTGGCGCCCATGCGCATTGCACGGCCCATGGACTGCTTCATTGCACGGCGGAAACCGATGCGCTTCTCGAGCTGAGCTGCAATGTTCTCAGCAACCAGGGTAGCGTTGGTGTCCGGGTTCTTGATCTCGATGATGGAGCAGCGAACCTTCTTGCCGTACTTCTTGGTCAGCTCTTCTTCGAGCTTCTTGATGTCCTCGCCGCCGCGGCCGACAACCATGCCGGGACGTGCGCACTGGATCATGATCTTGATTTCGTCGTTCTTGCGCTCGATCTCGATCGCCGGAACGCCTGCGTCGTACAGACGCTTCTTCAGATCCTTACGGATCTTGTAGTCTTCCACGAGGAGGTCGCCGAACACATTGTCCTTAGCGAACCAACGGGAATCCCAATTCTTGATAACGCCGACACGGAGACCGTTCGGATTTACTTTCTGGCCCATTGATTACCCTCCCTTATTCTTTCTCGCCAAGAACCAGCGTTACGTGCGAGGTTCTCTTGAGGATTCTGAATGCACGGCCCTGTGCACGCGGCATAACGCGCTTCATGATCGGACCGGGACCGACGTGAACTTCCTTAACGTAAAGCTTGTCGGTGTTCATGCCGTGATTGTTCTCGGCATTGGCAACTGCGCTCTTGAGGAGCTTCTCCATCGGCTCGCATGCTGCCTTGGGGGTATTCATGATGATGGCCATAGCTTCGCCCGCATCCTTGCCGCGGATCAGATCGCAGATCAGCTTGATCTTTCGCGGGGTCATGCGTACGTTGCGTACAATAGCTCTTGCTTCCATGTTACTTTAACTCCTCCTTACTTGCCGTTATTGGAGGTCTTGCTGCCCGCGTGACCCTTGTAGGTACGGGTGGGAGCAAACTCGCCCAGCTTGTGACCAACCATGTCCTCGGTAACGTATACCGGAACGTGCTTGCGGCCGTCGTGTACTGCGATAGTATGACCGACGAACTCAGGGAAGATCGTGGAAGCGCGGGACCAGGTCTTGAGGACCTTCTTCTCGCCCTTTTCGTTCATTTCAACGACTCTTTTGATAAGCTCAGGAGCCACAAAAGGGCCTTTCTTAACACTTCTGCCCATATTAAGATAACTCCTTTCTTACTTGCCGTTGCGACGACGAGCGATCTGCTTGTCGGTGCGGTGGTTCTTCTTGCGGGTCTTGTAACCCATAGCCGGCTTGCCCCACGGGGTAACCGGAGACGGACGACCGATCGGGCTCTTGCCTTCGCCGCCGCCGTGCGGGTGATCACACGGGTTCATTACAGAACCACGAACGGTCGGGCGGATACCCAGATGACGGGTACGGCCAGCCTTACCCAGCTGTACGTTAGAATGATCAGAGTTACCAACAACGCCGATGGTAGCCTTGCAGTCCAGACGGACGTAACGCAGCTCACCGGAGGGCAGACGAACCATTGCCTTGCCGCCTTCCTTAGCCATCAGCTGAGCGCCAACGCCTGCGGAACGAACCAGCTGTGCGCCCTTGCCCGGGTACAGCTCGATGTTGTGGATCATGGTACCAACCGGAATGTTCTCAACCGGCAGGCAGTTGCCGGGCTTGATGTCGGCATCCTTGGAAGAAACGACCTTGTCGCCGATCTTCAGGCCCTCGGGAGCGAGGATATATGCCTTCTCGCCGTCCTCGTACTGAATGAGAGCGATGTTAGCGGAACGGTTCGGATCATACTCTAGGGTCTTAACCTCGGCATAAACGTCGAGCTTCTGACGCTTGAAGTCAATGATACGGTACTTCTTCTTGTTGCCGCCGCCGATGTGGCGAACGGTGATGCGGCCGTAGCTGTTGCGGCCAGCGGTCTTCTTGACCTTTTCGAGAAGGCTCTTCTCGGGCTTCACCTTAGACAGACCCTTGTAGGAAAGCACAGTCATATTTCTGCGCGAGGGCGTCGTCGGGTTGAAAGTCTTGATAGCCATTTGGAATTTCAACTCCTTGATACGTTATTATCGGGGTGGCTTCCCCATACAAATGCTTCATTCAAAACTACAGTTTTGAATGAGTTGTTAATCACCCCGCAGGGGTGTTCGTAAAAGTGCGGCTGCGCCGTACTTTTACACCACTGCCCGCGCCTTAGAGGCGCGTTCTCGAATGTATTCATTCGAGAGGGGGTTATCCGAAAAAGTTTCTGAAGGGAACTTTTTCGGTATCTAAGGGGGAAGGATTCCCCCTTAGAATATTTACATCATGTTCTCGAAGATCTCGATCTTCTTGGAGTCAGCGGTCAGGGTTACGATCGCCTTCTTGATGTCGGAACGCTTGCCAACGTGAACGCCCATGCGCTTCCACTTGCCCGGCAGCTTGATGGTGTTAACCTTGGCAACCTTAACGCCGAAGATCTCCTCTACAGCCTTCTTGATCTCTACCTTGCCGGCATCGATCGCTACTTCGAAGGTGTACTTGTTGTCCTGTGCGCCCATCATAGAACGCTCAGTGATGATCGGCTTCTTGATAATGTCGTATGCGTACTTCATTATGCGTATACCTCCTGCAGCTTCTCAACTGCTGCCTTGTCGATGATGAACTTGTCAGCATTGAGGATGTCGTATACATTGAGGGTAGACGCGATCGTGGTGCGTACGCCCGGGATGTTTGCCGCAGACTTAACTACGTTTACGCGAACTTCCGGAGTAACTACCAGGCTCTTGCCGGTTGCCTCAACTGCGTTCAGGAAACCAACGAAGGACTTGGTCTTGATCTCGCCCATATCCAGGCCATCGATTACGATGATCTCGCCTGCTGCTGCCTTTGCAGACAGAGCGGACAGCATAGCCAGACGCTTGGTCTTCTTGGTCAGGCTGTAGTTGTAGGAACGGGGCTTCGGGCCGAGGGCAATACCACCATGGGTCCACTGCGGAGAGCGGATAGAACCCTGACGAGCACGGCCGGTGCCCTTCTGACGCCACGGCTTGATGCCGCCGCCACGAACCTCGGCGCGGGTCAGCGTGGACTGAGTGCCCTGACGCTGGTTAGCCAGATAATTCTTTACTGCAGCGTGTACAACGGTCATGTTCGGCTCAATACCGAAAACAGCCGCGTTCAGCTCCATCTCGCCGGTCTTCTTACCGGTCATATCAAAAACTGCTACTGTAGGCATGATTTGCTCCTCCTTCCCTTACTTTCTTGCGGAAGCCTTCTGCGGGTTCTTGCTGATGCCAGCCTCGCCCTTGGCAACCTTGTTGTTCTTAACGGTGTTCTTCAGCACTACGATGCCGCCCTTCGGGCCCGGAACTGCGCCGCAAACGGCGATCAGGTTAAGCTCAGCGTCAACCTTTACAACGTCCAGGTTCTGAACAGTAACCTGCTCAGCGCCCATGTGACCCGGCATCATCTTGCCCTTCATGATCTTGGACGGATCAGAGCAAGCGCCCATAGAACCCGCATGGCGGTGTACAGGGCCGGTACCGTGGGTTTCCTTCAGGCGGGATGCGTTGAAGCGCTTGATTACGCCAGCGTAGCCCTTGCCCTTGGAAGTGCCGGTAACGTCAACATAATCGCCGGTAACGAACATGTCAGCCTTAACAACATCGCCGAGCTGGAACGGAGTGCAGTCCTCAAAACGGAACTCCTTCAGGTACTTCTTCAGGGAGTCGCCAGCCTTCTTCAGGTGACCCTTCTGGGGCTTGTTCAGGCGAGCTTCCTTAACATCCTCAAAACCGAACTGTACAGCATTGTAGCCGTCCTTCTCTTCGGTCTTGAGCTGAGTTACAACGCAAGGACCTGCTTCGATTACGGTGCAGGGGATAACCTTGCCGTCAGCATTGAAGATCTGGGTCATACCGACCTTCTTGCCGATGATTGCTTTGTTCAGCATTTGTTTTTCCTCCTTAAAGGTTATTGGTTGACGGCATTTGACCGCCAACATGACCTCGCCGCGCGTGTCGCGGCAGGGCTTCAAACCGCCGGTGGGTTAATCCGGTCAGCTTGTTGACTTAAATTAGAGCTTAACCTCGAACTCGACGCCAGCCGGCAGGTCGAGAGTGGTCAGAGCCTCGATGGTAGCCTGATTCGGGTTGATGATGTCGATCAGGCGCTTGTGGGTGCGGCGCTCGAACTGCTCACGAGAATCCTTGTACTTGTGAACAGCACGCAGGATGGTAACGATCTGCTTCTCGGTCGGCAGCGGGATCGGGCCGGAAACCTTAGCGCCGTTGCGCTTAGCGGTCTCGATGATCTTCTCTGCGGACTGGTCGATCAGCTCGTGATCATACGCCTTCAGGCGAATGCGAATCTTCTGTGCGTTTGCCATTGTGGAATTTCCTCCTCGTATGTGTGCCATACATTAAATAATGTTTTGACTCGCTACGGAGAGAAACTGCAACTCCGCCGTGCGTATCACGCAACGGGCATGAAAATAACCGGGCGCACTGACTCCGCAGCGCAACAATCCGGTCACGATAAGAAACGTAAGTGGTTCAAACCATCGGCTTGACGGCGCACGCGCCGCGAGTCCCGAATTTACGCATGAACATTGCGTTTTTGCTGAATATCTGAATTCAGCTGATAGCAGTTATCTCAACCGCCCGATTGTCGGACCTACTCCACCGAAGTTACCTGCTCATAGCAGCAATCTCCGGTATCATCGCGTTTTAACTTGCTCTCGCAAGTGCCTATACATAATACAATACTTTCATGGGAATGTCAAGTGTTTGCACAAAATTTTCAGCAATTTTTTGTGTAAATCGGAATTTTTCGCGTTATGCACAAAAACAGACCCGAAAACCCTCGTTTCAGGTCTGTTTTGCCCAATCTCAACCGGTAACAACCGCTAAGATCCACGAATCTGCATGGCTGTCGATCGTCAGATCGACCTTATCATAGGCAGTCACCGTGCAGCCCGCCCGTTCTACTATCTGCAGAGTCTTTTCGAGCGTTTCCATACTGTTGTCCAGCCGGAACCACGAAACGCCGTTCTCCTGCGCGAGCAGCTCACCATCAATATCCGGCAGGCTGCTGCCGCCGATGGCCACATAGCAGTACGCGGTGTGTGTGCCGTGCAGGCTTTGCGGGAGCGTGAGCACCGGACTGGTCTGCACCTGTACCGACTTCTCAATAATCGGCTCAGGCGCTGCGATCGACTGATCGTTGTCTGCATACTGCTCAGCATCAACGCCCGCATCGCTCTGCGCATTCGCCGCAGAGTCCTCGCCGGTGTCATTCTGTCCGCTGTATGCGCTGCCGTTCGCACTCTGCGAAGCCGTGCCGCTCTGCTGCACGCTTGCATTCGATGCTCCGCTGTCCGACGTATCGGTATTCCTCTGTACGGACTGCTCGATCTCATCCTGCATACCGCCGTCCGCCGTGCCGTCTCCTGCGTCCGCCGAAGCGGAATCCGCTGCCGTCGTGCTGCCGCTGCCTACCGTGCTGAACGCGGGCATCAGTCCGCCGCCGAGCACGACCAGCACGACAACCGCCGCAGCAGCCACCATCGTAAACACCGGCAGACGGCGCATCGGCTTTTGCGGCGCGACCACCCGAACGGTTTCCTCCTGCCGCAGACGTTCCATAATGCTGTCATGCAGTCCGGCCGGCGGCTCGGTTTCGTCCACCGCCAGCATACTGTGCATCTGCTCCAGATCCTCTTTCAGCGCGGCGCACGATGGGCACTCTGCCAGATGCTCTTCCAGCTTTTGCTTTTCGGAATCGGTCAGGGTTCCGTCCACACTGTTTGAGCAAAGCTGTTCAAAATATTCCTCCTCATTCATGCTCCTCGCCTCCTTCCATATCTTTAGACGAAGGCAAATGAAAAAGGTTCCCTCGTTTGAGTAAAATTTTGCGTAAAGCGATGCGTGCGCGTGACAGCCGCGACTTTACCGTGCCTTCGCTGACCTCGAGTATCTCAGCGATCTCGGTGTAGCTCATGCCGGAAACGTCCCGCAGCAGGACGATTCTGCGGTGCTCGTCGCTCACCTCATCGAGCGCGGCGGCAAGCTCGCGTCCCAGCTCGCTGTTCTCCAGGTGCTCCTCGGGAGATGGAGCCGTATCCGGAAGCGGCAGTTCGCGTTCCTCGTCATCCTCGCCCTGCACGAGCGGCTGCGTCGGCGGCTGGCTCTGCTTATGCCGCGCGTAATCGACGCACTGGTTCATCGTGATGCGGAACAGCCAGGTCGCAAAGCCGCTGTCCCCGCGGAAGTCCTTCATCGAGCGCCATGCCCGAAGGAAAACCTCCTGCGTGATATCTGCGGCATCCTCCGGCGAGCCGGACGAGCGCAGCGCGATGGCATACACGCGCTTTTCGTAGCGCGTCACCAACTCCTCAAAGGCGGAAAGCTCGCCGCGCCGCGCCTGCGCCACAATATGCTTGTCATCCACTGCGTCTCCCCTCCCTTTCTCTTACCTTATTATTATACATTCTCCTTCGCCGAAACGAAGGCTTTCAGTTCGTCTGCGATTTCATACAGATCACTCAGCCTGGTGAGTGCGCAAATGCGGTTCTTGAACATCTTGACACCGCTTTCCCGCTTGAGATAGCAGTTAACGTGTCGGCGTGCCTCGAGCATGGCGATATGCTCGCCCTTTTGCTCGGCGGCAAGCTCAATCTGCCGCACGGCCGTGTCAATGCGCTCCGCGAACGGCGGCAGCGCCGGACAGATGCCGGTCTCGAGCAGTGCATTCGCCCGTTCGAACAGCCACGGATCACCGAGCGAACCTCGCCCGATCATCACGCCGTCCGCGCCGGTGTGCGCGAGAATGCGGACCGCGTCCTCAGGTTCGGCCACATCTCCGTTGGCGAACACCGGAATGCAAACCGCCTGCTTGACTTCACGAATCACATCCCAGTCGGCGGTGCCGCTGTACTGCTGCGAGCGCGTGCGTCCGTGCAGCGTGATCGCTGCCGCGCCGGACTGCTCAGCCATTCTGGCAAATTCCACACAGTTGACGCTCTTTTCATCCCAGCCCTTGCGGAACTTGACCGTTACCGGCACATCGACCGCGTTTACGACCGCTGCGATCACCTTGGATGCCAGCTCCGGCTCCTTCATCAGTGCGGAGCCGTCACCGTTGTTTACAATCTTCGGCGCCGGGCAGCCCATGTTGATGTCGATGATATCACAGCCGGATTTCTCCAGCGCCAGTTTCGCGCCTTCGGCCATCGTGTCCGGCTCGTGCCCGAAGATCTGGGCAGCCGCCGGATGCTCGTCCGCCCCCAGTTCAAGCAGACGCGGCGTTTTCTTATCCTGATAGCACAGCGCCTTTGCGGAGACCATTTCGGTCACGGTCAGCGCCGCGCCGTGCTCCCGGCAGATATGGCGAAATGCAAGATCGGTCACGCCTGCCATCGGTGCAAGCGCCAGTTTTCCGTTGATTGTTACGTTGCCGATCTGCATATCGTTCCTCCGTCTTATACATTATATAACGGTGTATATTTTACCATAACACGACTGCAAATGCAACTTACAGAATGGATTCACCCATTTTCCGACCAAAGAACGCAAAAACAGGGTAAATCCGAGGATTTACCCTGTCGATATATTCGGTTACATGACCATGCTGAGGATCTTCTCGCTGAAGAAATAGCCGAACGAGATCAGTGCGGTATTCCACACGGCAATGCCTGCCGCAGACCAGCCGACGAACCACTTGACCGGCATCCGGAGCAGTCCGGCCGGAATGGAAACAATGGTGCGGATACACGGGATCACGCGGATGATCGCCAGTCCACGCCCATGCTGTGCGTCGATAAATTCGTGGCATTTACGCACGAGCGACTTAAATTTCTTGCTCCTGCCGAACAGCTTCTCCATCACCGGTTCGCCGCCCCAGTAGCACACGGCGTAGATGACCAGACTGCCGAGCACACCGGCGATCACGCTCAGAAAAACCGTCAGCGGCAGCGACAGCTCGCTCCGGGCAATCAGCACACCGACGCACGGCATGATAACGCCTGCCGGAAATCCGGGCAGGTTCATATATTCGCAGAAAACCACGGCACAGACCAGGATCAGTCCGTACTGGTTGAACAGCTGAAAAAAGGTTTCGGCCGTCATAATAGCCGCCTCCGTTTGATCTATAGTAGGCGAAAACCGAAATTTCCGTCTGTATACTATAGTATACCAACCAAAACCGGAGGGTACAAGAGAACGGCCGCTCATTTTATAATCTGTTTACAAAACGAGCGCCGTCAGCGCCCATATAGTGCCGATGAGCAGTGCGCCTGTGCAGAATCCGGCCAGCAGAGAAAGACCGTCCGCCTTTCTTCTCGACCGCCGTCTGCGCGGCAGATAGCTGTTTGCGATGCGGCAGGCCTCGCGCACCATGTCGCCGCGCGGCGCATTGTAGTCCCGCACAAGGAAAATAGCCTGCTCGAACAATGCCGGCTGCTCCGGCTTGACGACAATGACGCGGCGGCTGACGCCTCGTACCATACAGATTCCTCCTCTCTTTGTTCCATCATTCCCCTCTTTCGTGATTTTATACCAGTCTCATTCCAGCTTTTCAATTTTCATGACCATTACCGTTCGGTCATCATCATGTCCTCGGCCTTTCGCCTCGTTCACAAGCTGTGCCGCGATCTCCTTTGGGCTGTCGCCTGCATGCGCGATAAGCAGCTGCCGCACCCATTTATCGTCCGTGCCGTCGGTCACGCCGTCCGAGAGCAGAACCACAATATCGCCATCGTTCATCTGCAGCGGCACGGCATCGCCAAGTTCGTCCTCCTCCGCCAGACCGATGGGCAGCGCTGTGCCCGGCAGGATAGTCCACCGGCCGTTCAGCCGCATGTAGGTCGGTGCGGCGCCGCACTTGAGGTTTTCCGCGCGTCCGCTGAACAGGTCGAGCGTGAATGCGTCCAGTGTGGTGAAGCGCATGCCGTCTGACCGCAGGCGCAGCGCCGGAGAGACCGCGTGCAGCGCGTCTCCGACCGAAATGCCTGCACGCAGGAACCGCTCAAGCGAGGTGATGAGCATGCGGCTGTCCCGCGACGCGGCGGCACCCGAGCCCATGCCGTCCGACAGGAGCAGGCATGCCGTTCCGGTGTCGGTGAGAAAGTAGCACGCGTTGTCGCCCGAGACCGACGCGCCCTCCTTCTGCTGACGGCCAATGCCGACCACCGCACGGTACGGCGCCCGTTCATGCATCTCAACATGGATGCCCTGGCTGCCCTTTTTCTTCTCCGGTGCGGTCAGCGTCACGCCCAGCAGCGCCGACAGACCGGCTGAAAAGCCGTCCCCCTGCTTCATGATGTCGTCAATGCCCTCGCCGTACAGTTCAACGGTCAGCCTGCCCTGCGAATCCCGCACCGCGCACACGCGGTCGATCCATCCGAACGCTGCTGCGTACCGGCGCACCTGCCGCTCCATCAGCGGCTGCGCCGTTTCATCCTGCGTGACCTCCGCGCCAAGCTGCCGAAGAATATCCGTAATACCTGCGTATTGCCTGGCAAGCAGACTCTGGTTTTCCTCCTGCTGCCGCCGAAGGCTTTCGCGCTCGCGCAGCGCAAACAGCGCACTGTTGATGGCGCGCATCAGCTCGGGCAGACGCGCACACCGTGCCGCAAAATGATAGGGAAAATCGCTCATTTCCGCTCGCCCGCGCTGCAGCATCGGCTGGGTCACATCATTGAGCGCCGCCAGCGTGCTCACATAGTCCCGCTGCCAGCACTGCGTACACAGCATGCAGTTTTTGCAGACATGATCGCTCGCGTAGTCGAATACCGCCCGAATATTCCGGTCTCCGGCGGCTTTGCCCTCGCTGACGCCATGCAGCATAGCAAGGTACAGCTCGTAGAACGCCTGCGCCGCCTCGGTCGCACAGGTGCCCGCAAGTCTGCGCACTCGCTGACTGGCGGCTTCGCCCATCAGGGTATCCGGCAGCAGGCTGCGCCGGATGGCCTCCCACACGAAGGGCGGCAGCGCCGCGAACATGAGGACCGCGCAGAACAGCTCTGCGATCAGCGGAATGAACAGCGGATGCTCCACGCCGAGCATAGCCGCGCACAGTCCGCCGCCGAGCGCACAGACCGAAAACCAGCCGCGGCCGCTGTCATGAAACAGTCCGGCAACGAGCGCACACAGACCGTAGCAGCAGGTGAACAAGGCTCCGTAGCCGATGTTGAGATCCATTGCCGCGCCGAACGCGACACCGGCTGCCGCGCCCGCCGCCGGTCCGCCGAGATACGCCGCCGCCAGCACGAGCAGCAGCGCCCCCGCTCTCGCGGGAGCGAACACACCGAACAGATTGATACCCGAAAGCGATAAAAGCACGGTTGCGGTCAGCACCAAAAGCGTTACCGGTCTGCGCCAGTCGTTTTCGTCGCGCGGCGGTGCGAAGGCCGCGCCGTACATCCAGCACACGCCGAACGTGATGCCCTGTACGAGCAGGAATGTCAGCACCGCCGGTGCGGTCAGCTCTGCACCGAGCGGCAGGAACACGAATGTACACGCCGCGCTTGCAAACGTCGCCACACAGGGCGCAAACCACCGCTCGGACATCACCCGCAGACCGGCGCACACGCTCATCACGCACAGCACCAGCAGCGCTGCCGCGGCGTAAATGCCGCCGTGGAATCCGTCGCCGCGCAGCATAACGCCGCACACCAAACCGCCGAGCGCGGAAAGTCCCGCTCCTCGAGCCATCAAGGCCGCCGCCATCGCCAGTCCGAACGGCATGTACCCGCCGAGGATGGTTCCCTGTGCCAGCACCGCACACAGCACGAATCGCTGTGCACCTGTGATGAGCGTCCGCAGATGCTCCTGTTTCCATAATCCGGCAGCCCACGCTGCCGCATGCCCGATCCGCACCGGTATCGACGCGGACCGCCTTGCCCTTTGTTTATCCATTTCGTTACGCCTCCCTTGCTGTTTTCCCAGTATATCCCAACGCAGGCGTGCCGCTTGGCGGGAAATAACAGCGGAAATTGCGTTTTGAAAAAAATTAAGCGCATATTCCAACTTTCGAGCGCGTAAAACGACGGCAAAGTGCGGCAAGCGGCTCTTTTGCCGCAGAAGCCCGACCGATAGACCGCCGCCGGCGGTTTTTCTGTTTCTGCGCACAAAAAAGAACCCGAAATCTTCGTTTCGGGTTCTGATTCTGCAGGTTTCGAGCAGAAAGCACTTATTCTAATTCAAACGCTCCGGTATAGAGCTGATAATACTTGCCGTGTTCCGCAATCAGCTGCTCATGATTGCCGCGCTCGATGATATGACCGAGCTGCAGCACCATAATAACGTCTGCGTTTTGAATCGTGGACAGGCGGTGCGCGATAACGAACACCGTACGTCCGTACATGAGGCCGTCCATGCCGGCCTGCACGATGGACTCCGTGCGGGTATCAATCGAGCTGGTCGCCTCATCAAGGATCATAACCGGCGGATCGGCAACAGCCGCACGCGCGATGGAAAGCAGCTGACACTGGCCCTGCGACAGACTGCCGCCGTCACCGTCGATGACAGTATCATAGCCGTCCGGCAGTCGGCGGATGAAGTCGTCCGCGTTGGCCAGCTGCGCCGCTGCCTCGACCTCCTCATCGGTCGCATCCAGGCGGCCGTAGCGGATATTATCGCGGATGGTGCCGGTGAACAGGTTGGTATCCTGCAGAACGATGCCGAGCGAACGGCGAAGATCGGCTTTTTTGATCTTATTGATATTGATGCCGTCGTAGCGGATCTTGCCGTCCGCGAGGTCGTAGAAACGGTTGATCAGGTTGGTGATAGTCGTTTTGCCCGCACCGGTTGCGCCTACGAACGCGACCTTCTGACCGGGTTCGGCGTACAGTGTGATGTCGTGCAGGACGATCTTATCCGGATTATAGCCGAAATCCACATCAAAGAAGCGGACATCGCCGCGGACCTGCGTATAGGTGGTGGTGCCGTCCTCGTGCGGATGCTTCCACGCCCAGATGTTGGTCTTTTCCGGGGTTTCAACGAGTTCGCCGTTCTTGTCGTACTTGGCGTTAACGAGAGTAACGTAGCCGTTGTCTACCTCAGGCTCCTCGTCCATCAGCTCAAAGATACGCTCGGCACCGGCAAGCGCCATAACGATGGAGTTGAACTGCTGCGAAATCTGCGTTACCGGCTGGGTGAACGACTTGGTCAGCTGCAGGAAGGACGCGATAACGCCGATGGTGATGCTGTTTCCGACCACGCCGGACAGCGCCAGCGCACCGCCGACGACCGCAACCAGAACGTACAGCAGGTTGCCGATGTTCATCATGATCGGCATGAGGATGTTTGCGAAGGTATTCGCGCTCGCAGCGTTCTCGCGCAGCTCATCGTTGAGCGCATCGAACTGCTCCTTGCACTTTTCCTCGTGGCAGAACACCTTGATGACCTTCTGACCGTTGATCATCTCCTCGATATAGCCGTTGACCCTGCCGAGCGACTTCTGCTGCTCGAGGAAGTACTTCGCGGACTGACCGCCCAGTTTCTTTACCACCTTGAGCATGACGCACACGCCGAGCAGTACGAACAGCGTCAGCCATACATTCGTCACCAGCATGCCGATGAACACCGAGATAATGGTCATCGCTGAGGAAAACATCTGCGGCACGGACTGGCTGAGCATCTGCTGCAGCGTATCGGTATCGTTGGTGAAATGGCTCATCAGATCGCCGTGGGTATGCGTATCGAAGTAGCGAATCGGCAGCTTCTGCATGTGCGCGAACATCTCGTCACGCACCTTTTTGAGCACGCCCTGCGAAATGCTGACCATCAGCCAGTTGTAGATGAACGTAGTCGCAATGCCGATGAGATAGATCACCGCCATGCTCATCAGCGCATGCAGCAGACCGGTAAACACCGGAGATGCCTGCAGCAGCAGCGGAGAAATATAGTCGTCGATCAGGCTTTTGAGGAACATGGAGCCGGCCACGTTTGCCACAGCCGACAGCAGAATGCAGATGAGTACAACCACAAACTGTACGCCGTAACCCCTCTGAATGTATTTCATAAGACGTCCGAGCGTCTTTTTCGGATTTTTGCTGCGCTTTCCGCCCATCATGCCTCTGCGGCCGCCGGGTCCGCGCATCTGAGGTCTTGCCATTATTCCTCACCGCCCTTTCTGTTCTGCTGGTTGTAGATTTCCTGATAGATCGTGTTTGCGGCGAGCAGCTCATCATGCGTGCCGACAGCCTGCACGGTGCCGCCGTCGAGGATGACGATCTGATCCGCATCCTGCACAGAGGAAACACGCTGTGCAATGATAATCTTGGTCGTGTCCGGGATCTCCTCCGCGAATGCCTTGCGGATAAGCGCATCCGTCTTGGTATCGACCGCACTGGTCGAGTCATCAAGAATGAGGATCTTCGGCTTTTTCAGCAGCGCACGCGCAATGCAGAGTCGCTGCTTCTGACCGCCGGAGACATTCGAGCCGCCCTGCTCAATGTGGGTGTCGTACTTATCCGGCATCTGCTGGATGAATTCATCCGCCTGTGCCAGACGGCATACGCGCTCGAGCTCCTCGTCCGAGGCGTTTTCGTCACCCCAACGAAGGTTTTCCTTGATCGTGCCGGAGAACAGCACGTTCTTCTGGAGCACCATGGCAACCTGATCGCGCAGCGCCTCGATATCGTAATCGCGGACATCCACGCCGCCAACCTTGACCGTGCCGTGCGTGGTATCGTACAGACGCGGAATCAGCTGTACGAGCGTAGACTTCGCGGAACCGGTGCCGCCGAGAATGCCGACGGTCTGACCGGCCTTGATATGCAGGCTGACGTTTTTGAGCGCCAGCTTGCGCTCATCGCCCTTGTAGCTGAAGGAAACGTCATCGAACTCGATTGCGCCGTCCTTGACCTCGTGAATCGGGTTTGCGGGGTTGTGCAGGTCGGGCTGCTCATCGAGGATTTCGGCAACACGCTCTGCGCTCGCCTTGGCCATGGTGATCATAACGAAAACCATCGCTACCATCATCAGACTCATCAGGATCTGCATCGCGTAGGAGAACATGCTGGTCAGCTCGCCGGTGGACATCGAGCCGCCGACAATCAGACGCGCGCCGAACCACGAAATCAGCAGCATGCATGCGTACATGCAGAACTGCATCAGCGGCATAACGCCTGCCATGGTCTTCTGCGCCTTGGAGAACGTGCGGTACAGCATACCGGAAACGCCCTCAAACTTTTCGGTCTCGTGATCCTCACGAACATAGGTCTTAACAACGCGGATGCCGCGCACATTTTCCTGTACGACCGTGTTCATGCGATCGTAGATCTTGAATGCGCGCTCAAAGACCGGGCCGACGACCTTCATCAGGATACCCATGCCGATTGCCAGAATCGGCAGTACCGCGAGGAATACGAGCGCCATCCTGCTATTGATCTTCATCGCCATGAACAGCGCAAAGACCAGCATGACCGGGCAGCGCACCGCAATGCGGGTGCACATCTGAAAGGCGTTCTGCACGTTGGTAACGTCGGTGGTCAGACGGGTGACGATAGAACCGGTGGAGAACTTATCAATGTTGGAAAAAGAGAAATTCTGCACATTGTAGTACATATCGTGACGCAGATTGCGGGCAAAGCCGGTTGAGGCTCTTGCCGCAAAGGTGCCGGCCGCCGCGCCGAACACCAGCGCGAGCATGGCGCACGCAACGAGGATGATGCCGTATTTCCAAATGGCGGCCATATCCTGCCCGTCAATGCCCTTGTCGATCAGCAGCGCCATAACCATCGGAATGATGACCTCCATCACGACCTCGAGCACAACGAAAAACGGCGTGAGCAGCGCGTCCTTTTTGAACTCACGCACACTTTTCAGCAGTCGTTTTATCATTATTTCTGTCCCTCCCTGCACATATTGCATTGGTACTGCTCCAGATTGGAGCGGATTTTCTCACAGACCGCAAACCAGCCCTTCAGCTCGTCCTCGGTGATGCCCTGCCGCAGAAGCTGTTCCATCTGCTTCATGCGCTCAGTAATGTATTCATCCATTGCACGCGCCTGCTCGGTCAGCACCAGACGTTTCAGGCGGCCGTCATGCTCCACCGGCTCACGGCGGATAATGCCGTGCTGCTCCATCAGCTGCAGTATGCCTGTTGCGGTCGAGCGGCGCATCTGGAACGCGTTTTCCAGATCCTTCTGGAATATATCGCCCTGTTTTTCGTGTATGATCAGGTGATGGACGATCATCGCCTGCATGCCGGTCACATTCGCTGCATTCGCAGTCTTTTCGGTCATACACGCCATCTGCCGCCGAAGCAGATTATGCAGCATGCCGATTTCTGCACCGATGCGGTCGTTCGAGTGAGCGCAGCATTCATTATGGTCACAGCAATTCATTGTTAGCCTCCTTACTGTTAGCTTGCTAACATATTATACACCGTCACTCGGCAATGTCAACGGGTTTCACGAAATGTTCACATTTCGGGGAGTGGTCGCTTACGAAGCGAGAGGAATCTCACCTGCCCGGCGGGGGGCGCCGTACCCACGGCGGGGGCAAGAGGGTAGACACCAATGGTTTCTACCCTCTTAACTCCCACTTCCTTTTGTTTCTTAACCTAACGCATACCAGAGACCGGCGACTGCTTCGAAAAATATGAGAACGGCAGTCGGGATACTCTGCCGTAGGGGCGCACAGCGTGCGCCCATTTCTCGACATATTCGCAGTTCACAGATAACGTACTGCTACACATGCGGCCTGCTCTCCGCAGGCGCGACATACCTGTGTCGCGCAACTCATTAGCTTGGCGACTACCGATGGCACCTTCGAGTTTCATCTGATATGCACGTTATACCGTAGGGTGCGCCGACCTCGGCGCACCCTACTAAAAAAAATGGAGAAATGAACCCCGTCCGGTTCATTCTCCATTCCGACTCGCTAAGAGCCGCCCTATGGGCGGTTGCTCGCTGGACGCCCACTGCGGTGGGTGTCTCCATTTTCAATTTTCCATTATTTCGCCTGATATGCCGGTTTGAGAAACATTTCTTCAAGATACTGCTTGCCGGCTTCGGTTCGGAACACGCGGTCTTTCGCGGTTTTACACTGTTCTGCCGTCATACCGTCCTCGTAGGCGTTGACAAGGAAATCCGCTTCAAGCAGAATACGGAAATCTTTTTCCTCTCCGGCGGTATAGGTATGGTGATGCGCGATGAGCCACTGCACGCGCTCGCTCTCCCACTCATCTGCGCCGCACTGCCGCAGCATGGGAGCCGCGACCGCCGGACCTTCCATCTCCTGCCAATGCCCGCCGCTCGAGCCATGCTTCCGTTCGGCTTCGTGGATGCCGATATCGTGCAGGACTGCTGCGGCTTCGAGTACATTCTGCGTATGCTCATCCAGACCTTCCCTGCGCCCGAGCAGGCGGCTGTACGCGTATACCTTTATAAAGTGCTGAATCCGTTTTGCGTCGCCTGCGTCGTATGCGATGGCGAGCGCGGTCAGCTTTTCGATGTCGATCATGCGTGTCACTCCTTTGGCGCAAGCATAGCACCGCACGACCGGATTTGTCAAGTCAGGGTAATACCACATAATTGAACAAGAGCGATTTACGAGTAAATTTTGCGGTCTGACTAGGCGTGATTTTGCGGTAATACTTTGTGTATTACCGTGAAAGCACAACGACGTCGGAGCACAAAATTTCCGTAAAGCGCCGCAGTTTAATTGTGCGGTGTTACCCTAATCCTGTCCAGCCGTATTTCGTCATATCCACGCGGCCGTCCTCGGTGAACTCGATGCCGTCCGCTTCGAGCAGTGCGCGCTGGATATCCGCGCCGCCGAACGCAAACGCCGGTGACGTTCGTCCGTCTTTCGTCACCACGCGGTAGCATGGAATCCCCTCCGGATCGGGATTGGCATGCAGCGCATAGCCGACGACGCGCGCCCATCTCGGGTTGCCCGCGAGCAGCGCGACCTGCCCATAACTGGCTACCGTTCCGCGCGGAATTTTCTTCACCACTGCATATATACGGTCAAAGCTGTTTGCCATGGCTGTTGCCTCCTTCTTTTACTTTATTATATCAAGTCAGATTGCCAATATCCATAGGTTTTTCAGCCTAAAAAACTGTATAATTTTATCACGCTAAAGTATTGCATATACAAAAAAATTGCTATATAATAAAACCGTCACCAAATATAAAAGCATTCCACTCGGATTACTTACGAAAGTTAAGCGAGTGGTATAGAATGTAAGGAGGACAATAAAAATGGCACTTACCAATTCTTATCTGCAGGGCGTGTACGAAACCGTACAGAAGCGCAACCCGAATGAGCCGGAGTTCCAGCAGGCAGTTTACGAGGTTCTCGAGAGCCTTGAGCCGGTTGTTGAAGCTCGTCCGGAGCTTGAGAAGAACGGCATCATGGAGCGCATCGTAGAGCCGGAGCGCATGTTCATGTTCCGTGTACCGTGGGTTGACGATCAGGGCAAGGTTCAGGTTAACCGCGGCTTCCGTGTACAGTTCAACTCCGCAATCGGCCCCTACAAGGGCGGTCTGCGTCTGCACCCCTCTGTTAACGCATCCGTTATCAAGTTCCTCGGCTTTGAGCAGTGCTTCAAGAACAGCCTGACCACTCTGCCGATGGGCGGCGGCAAGGGCGGCTCCGACTTCGACCCGAAGGGCAAGTCCGATGCTGAGATCATGCGTTTCTGCCAGTCCTTCATGACCGAGCTGTGCAAGCACATCGGTCAGTTCACCGACGTTCCGGCAGGCGATATCGGTGTTGGCGGCCGTGAGATCGGCTTTATGTTCGGCCAGTACAAGCGTCTGCGCAACGAGTACACCGGCGTGCTGACCGGTAAGGGTCTGTCCTACGGCGGTTCTCTGGCACGCACGCAGGCAACCGGCTACGGCCTGTGCTACTACATGAAGGAAATGCTCGCATACAAGGGCACTTCGTTCGAGGGCAAGACCGTTGCAATCTCCGGTTCCGGCAACGTAGCAATCTATGCCTGCGAGAAGGCTACCCAGCTGGGCGCTAAGGTTGTTACCATGTCCGACTCCAACGGCTTCATCTACGATCCGAACGGCATCAATCTGGATGTTGTTAAGGACATCAAGGAAGTTAAGCGCGGCCGCATCAAGGAGTATGCTGAGCGCGTTGCAGGCAGCACCTACACCGAGGGTCAGCGTCCGTGGGGCGTAAAGTGCGACATCGCTCTGCCGTGCGCAACCCAGAACGAGCTGAACGAGGAGAACGCCAAGGCTCTGATCGCCAACGGCTGCAAGTTCGTAGCTGAGGGCGCTAACATGCCGTCCACCCCGGAGGCTGTTGCAGCATTCCAGGCAGCCGGCGTATTCTTCGGCCCGGCAAAGGCTGCTAACGCAGGCGGCGTAGCTACCTCCGGTCTGGAAATGAGCCAGAACTCCCTGCGTCTGTCCTGGACCTTCGAGGAAGTTGACCAGCGTCTGCACGACATCATGGTTAACATCTTCCACACCTGCATCACTGCAGCTGAGAAGTACGGCCACAAGGACAACCTTGTTATGGGCGCTAACATCGGCGGCTTCGAGAAGATCGCTGACGCTATGCTGGCTCAGGGCGTATGCTAAGACTTCGTCTTCGAATTGAAGGGCCTCGGCCCTTCAATTCGAGGGACGCCCTTGACAGGCTTTGCCTGTAAGGGCTATTGCAATAAAAGAGCACCGGAATCGAAATTCCGGTGCTCTTTTATTGTTTGCTAAAAATGACCCGGCAAAGCTGGGCCATTTCTGTCGCGCTGAAAGCGCTCCATTTGATGCGCTCCGCGGCGTGATAGGTTATCTGGGTGCTGAAATCCCCGTCGGGGATTTTATGGGTTGGCGTGAACGCTGTCGCCCGCGAAGGACTCACCGCCGACAGGCGGCTGTCCTGTGGGTGCAGTTTGCGGGGCATACTGCGTATTTTATGCCGCGAACTGCGTTCGCGGGTGCGGGACCCGGCGGCACAGCCGCCTGTGTCCCTTATTGCACGTCCGGCTGTTCTGTGCAAAAAAGACCGCCGTAAGGCGGTCTTTTAGCTTATGCGTTTTCGGAAAAGTCCGCGAGACGCAGGTTCTCGTTATGGTCGGTTGCGTAGGTGATATTCCACGGCGAGGTGAACAGCAGCAGGCTATTGCCCTTGAGATCCTCGACGATCTTGGTATCGCTCGTGAGCTGGAGCTTCTTGATGTCGAAGTCCTCCTCGTCATTCTCAACCCAGCGAACGTGCTCATACGGCAGGTTCTCGCGGATGATCTCGACGTTATACTCGTTCTTCAATCGGTACTCGAGCACCTCAAACTGCAGCACGCCGACAACGCCGACGATAACCGATTCCATACCGGCATTCGGCTCGCGGAAGATCTGGATGGCGCCCTCCTGTGCGATCTGCTCGACACCCTTGACGAACTGCTTGCGCTTGAGCGTGTCCTTCTGACGGACAACGGCAAACAGCTCGGGTGCGAACGTCGGGATGCCGGAGAACACGCACTTATGCTTGGGATCGCACACGGTATCACCGATGGAGAACACGCCCGGATCGAAAATACCGATAATATCGCCCGCATACGCCTCATCGACGATAGAGCGGTCCTGTGCCATCAGCTGCTGCGGTGCGGCAAGCACCATCTTCTTGCCGGACTGAACGTGCAGCACGTCCTGACCGCGCTCAAACTTGCCGGAGCAAATACGCATGAACGCAACACGGTCGCGGTGCGCCTTGTTCATGTTCGCCTGAATCTTGAACACAAACGCGGAGAAATGCGGGTCGAACGGGTCGATCACACCGATGTCAGCGGTACGCGCGGTCGGCGGCGGCGTCATCTGCAGGAACTTTTTCAGGAACGGCTCAACGCCGAAGTTAGTCAGCGCGGAACCGAAGAACACCGGCGACAGCTTGCCCTCGTGCACAGCCTTGAGATCAAACTCATCGCCTGCACCGGAGAGCAGCTCCACATCGTCGATCAGCGTCTGGTACTGGTCCTCGGGCAGCAGACCCTCGAGGATCGGATCGTCGATCGACAGGCGCTGCGCCTTGACCTCGTGGCGGAAATCCGCGCCCTCAAACGCGATAACCTCATCGTCCATGCGGTCGTACACGCCCTTAAAGCGCTTGCCCGAGCCGATCGGCCAGTTTACCGCATAGGTGCCAATGCCCAGCTCGTTCTCGATGTCCTCAAGCAGCTCATACGGGTCGCGTGCCTCACGGTCCATCTTGTTGATAAAGGTGAAGATGGGCACGCCGCGCATCGCGCAGACCTTAAACAGCTTGCGGGTCTGTGCCTCGACGCCCTTGGAGGCGTCAATGACCATCACCGCAGAATCAGCCGCCATCAGCGTGCGGTAGGTGTCCTCGGAAAAATCCTGATGGCCCGGGGTATCCAGAATGTTGATGCACTTGCCCTCATAGCGGAACTGCAGCACCGAGGACGTTACCGAAATACCGCGCTGCTTCTCGATCTCCATCCAGTCGGAAACCGCATGACGGCTGTTTTTCTTGCCCTTGACCATGCCGGCCTCCTGAATGGCTCCGCCGTAGAGCAAAAACTTCTCCGTAATGGTGGTTTTACCGGCGTCAGGGTGCGAAATGATTGCAAATGTGCGCCGATTTTCAATTTCTTTTTTCAGGTCTGCCACAGACTTTTTCCTCCCGATCTATCAAAAATCTAATATTGTTGTAGAATGTACACAGAATGTTCACAATTCACCAGTATTATAAATGACGTGGAAAGCGTAAGATCCCCCCACATGTTCTTGCTTTCTACTCTCTATCCTACCTTTTATTGCGGGAGCAGCCGGACGAAAGTTCGGCTGTTCCTGTTTTTTTACCTTTTTCAAAGGTAGAACGAAAGCTGCGGCACCCGCCGCATCGGGGCAAGAGGGTAGACACCTACGGTTTCTACCCTCTTAACTCCCGTTTCCCTTAACTTGTTAGTCCAGCGCAGCTTTCCTATCTGTGACCGCTCCCCTTTTCGAAGCAGTCGCCGGTCTCTGATTTGCGTCAGGCTATCTTAGGAAAGGGGTGAAAATCAGAGGGTGGAAACCTTGGTGTCTATCCTTTTGGACCACCCAGCTGGACCAGCTGCACCGATTCGATTCAGCCGAACCGCCCATAAGGATGCAAAGGAGCCATCACAGCTCCTTTCGACCCTCCAGTGCACGGGTCAGCGTCACCTCATCGACGAACTCCAAATGCCCGCCAACCGGAATACCATACGCCAGCCGCGTAATCTTGATGCCGAACGGCTGCAGCAGCCGCGAAATGTACATCGCCGTGGCTTCGCCCTCGGTGTCCGGATTGGTGGCGAGGATAACCTCCTCGGTCTCCTCCTCCGCCACGCGCTTGACCAGCTCGCGGATACGGATGTCGTCCGGTCCGACGTGCCCCATCGGAGACAGCGTGCCGTGCAGCACATGATACAGACCCTTGTACTCCTTCGTGCGCTCGAACGCGATTACGTCGCGCGGCTCTGCCACCACGCAGATCACCTTCTGGTTGCGCGTCTTGTCCGAACAGATCGGACAGATCTCGCTGTCCGTCAGATTCTGACAACGCCTGCAGGTGAACGTCTTGGCTTTTGCTTCACGGATGGCATCCGCAAACCGCTCGGCGTCCTCTTTCGGCAGGTCGAGCACATGAAACGCCAGCCGCTGTGCGGTCTTCTGGCCGATGCCCGGGAGCTTTGCAAACTCCTCGATCAGCCGTTCGACCGGCGGTGCAAAAAGCTCCATTACAGCAGACCGCCCAGACCGCCGCCAATGCCGCCCGTAATCGCGGACATCTGGCTCTGCGACTTGTCGGAAGCCGCCTTGAGCGCCTCGTTGACCGCTGCAACGACCAGATCCTGCAGCATGTCGATGTCGTCCGGATCAACAACGTCCGGCTTGATTGCAATGCTCTTGAGCGTGGAAGTGCCGGTTACAGTCGCGGTAACCATACCGCCGCCTGCCGTGCCGGTGGATTCCATCAGCGCGATCTCCTCCTGCGCCTTGAGCATGCTCTCCTGCATCTTCTGTGCCTGCTTCATCATCGCCTGCATGTTCATGCCGCCGCCGAAGCCGCCGAAACCCTTACCCTTTGCCATAATAAATGTCCTCCTTAAAGCTGTTTCACTTGAATATCCATTGATTTAGCGCGGTCGATCAGTTCATCGACTGCGATATTTTTTTTCACACCAAGCTCCTCGCCCGCTTCGCGCACCTTGACCTTGATGGGTGCGCCGTTCAGCTTGGCCGCCTGCTCTCGGATAACCGAAATGGTCGGCTCCTTTGCCGCGAGAAGAGCCGTCATTTTGTCCTCGCAGAGAATGACGAGCGCGTTATCCTCAAGCACGCCCTTGGCGCTCAGCTTGATACAGGTGTGCGCGCCGATGTTGATTTTGTTGGTCAGCGCCTTGAGCAGCGGCTGCCAGTGCTGCCACAGCGTCCGTTCCGGCTTGGGCGGTGCCGGTGCCGACTCCTCCTCGCTTACCCAGTCAGGCGCATCCTCGTCACCCGGAAGCGGCGGTGCATCATCGTCACTCGGCGGAGGCGGCACATCGCCTGCCTGCTGCGCTGCTGCTGCGGGCACCATCTGCACCGGAACACCGTTCTTCAGCTTTTCCTCGAGCGCTTCTACGCGCCCGCCGAGTGTGTCGTAATTGTCAGCCCCCAGACTGCACAGCCGCACCGCGCACAACTCCGCCTCAACGCGGCGATTGGTCGCCGTGCGCATATGATCGAGCGAATCGCTGATAATGCGGCTCCACGCGATGAGCGTGGACGACGCCAGACCGTCGCACAGCGCCTGCAGCGTCTTTACACTGTACGCGGGAGAAATGAGTGCGGAAACGTCGGTCTTGCTGGTCTTGACCAGCAGTGCATCGCGGATCAGGCCAAGCATCTGATCATACACGGACGCCAGATCACGACCCGCATTGTAATATTCGTCCAGCAGGCCGACTGCAGCCGCCAGATCACCGGTTTTCAGGTGCTCGGCCAGGCGAATGCCATCGTCCTGACCCATCACGCCGAGCGCCGCCGTGACCGTTTTCTCGTCCACCGCACCGGCTGCCGCCGCACGGTCGAGCATGGAAAGCGCGTCTCGCATGGCGCCGTCCGCCAGCCGGGCGATCAGGCGTGCCGCACCTTCGGTCAGCGCAATGCCCTCACCTGCCGCAACATCCAGCAGCCGGCGGGAAATGTCCTCCGCGCCGATGCGGCGGAAATCAAACCGCTGACAGCGCGACAGAATGGTCGCAGGTACCTTGTGCAGCTCGGTGGTAGCGAGGATGAACAGAACGTGCTCCGGCGGTTCCTCGAGTGTTTTGAGCAGCGCATTGAACGCACCGATGGACAGCATGTGTACCTCATCGATGATGAACACGCGCTTGCGGACCTGTGCAGGCGTGTAGCGCGTCTCATCGCGCAGGTCGCGGATGTTGTCCACACCGTTGTTGGACGCCGCGTCAATCTCGGTCACGTCCAGCACCGAGCCGTCCAGAATGCCGCGGCACGCCGCACACTCGTTGCACGGATCGCCGTTCACCGGATGCTCGCAGTTGACTGCGCGCGCGAGGATCTTCGCACAGGTGGTCTTACCGGTGCCGCGCGTGCCTGTAAACAGATATGCATGGCTCAAACGTCCGGACTGCAGCTGCGCGCGCAGCGTGTCCGTGACATGCTGCTGCCCGATCACATCCGCAAACGTCTGCGGCCGCCATTTGCGGTATAAAGCCTGATACATTACGAAGTTCCTCCTTCCGTGTTGATAGGTGATGTAGGTGTTGCTGTTGATAATCCACGCTCCCGTGAAGGGAGCGACTGCTGTGCTCATCACGCAAGGCGCGTTTCTTGCTATTTCAATCCACGCCCCTTGCAAGAGTTATAATCAAAAAAGCAAGCCATTAAGTTGCAATTCCGGCATCAATTCAACATTATCACAAACAAAATTACTGATATTGTAACATTTCAATCCACGCGGACTAACAAAAATAAAGAGGCGGGCGTAAGCCCGCCTCAAAGCGTCCTCTCGCGGACTCTGTCCGCCATTCAATACCGGTTTGCTTGCAAACCGTACCCGCATGGCAGGATTTTGTTTCAAAAATCCGAGCCATCGATCTCCGCCGCTTCACGGCGGCATTCAATCGAATCTTACGGCCATGCCGTAAGATTCATAAAAACCCGCGACATGTGCGTGGGTTTTTATACAAGACGGAGCAAAAGTTTCGACCATCGGGAGGAACTTTTGTCCCACCGGGATTTGTCCGAGCCGCAGGCTCGGCATATCCCCTTCGATCGAAAGCGTGGTTTCGATCGAGAATCGTTCAGCGCCCCACAAGACCGCACACAGGTAATTTGAATACACACACCCGGCTGCCTTTCCGCATTTCGGGCTCAGAATCGGCAGATCTGCGGCACACGATGGTTTCTGCTTAATGCTGCTCGGTTCCCCGCCTGACATGGTTCACAGTCCTCCGTTGCGCAGTACCGGTCCCTCATCGCCCTGTGAGTGGCTGCCTCGCCGCATGTGTGCTCCTTGTTACCCGCATAGTCCCCGCTGAAGCGGATTGCGGGTTCAAGGCACCGCTAACGCCCCGACTTGTGCGGCCTTGTGCGGCGCTGAACGATTTTCAGTTTTCAGTTTGTGCCGAACAATTCGGCTTTATGCTTCCGGATCCTCCGAGCTGTCACCGCTGTCTCCGCTGTCGCCACCGGAATCGCCGCTGTCTCCCGAATCGTCTCCGCTGTCACCGCCGTCTCCGCTATCGTCACCGGAATCGCCGCTGTCGCCGCTGTCATACGATCCGCCGTCACCGGAATCCTCATTGCCGGTGCCGGTATCCGAAGAGCTGCTGTCCGAATCGCTGTCATCTTCTTCATCATCGTAGTAATAATTATCTACGCCCATGTTCTCGAAATCATACTTGTTTTCGATATTCTGATGACTGCAGGTCTCGGTCGGAACCTTGCCCTTCCAGAATCGGCCGGTTGCAGCACGTCCCGCAGCGCGGCACGCACCGGATGCCAGCAGACCGGTATCCATACAGTAGGTGACTTCCTCGAAATCCTGCGGATGCGAGTCAAATACCAGACCGGAATCACCCGCATGCACCTTCTGCATAACGGCCAGCCAGATATTCGCCGCATTGCGGCCGTACAGGCCGTCCAGACGGTAGTTATGCTCGTAGCCTACCCATACCGCACCGGAATACTTCGGCGTGATGCCGCAGAACCAGATATCGGTATTGGAGGTGGTGGTACCGGTCTTGCCGCCGGTTTCTACACCGTCAAGCTGAATGCCGTAGGCGGTACCGTGTGCGGTAACGTTCTGCAGACAGTCGAGCATATAATAATCCGTGCGGACATTGGTAAAGCCCTTATCCGTGTTGGGTGTATTCTCCATTACGGTGTTGCCTTCGCTGTCCGTCACCTTGGTGTAGGTGCGGGTACCGCCGCAAACGCCATCATTGATGAAGGTCGAGAAACCGCCCGCCATCTCACGAACGGTAACACCGTCCGTCAGTGCGCCAAGCGCCAACGGTGCAAGGTCGATATCCGACTGCACGGTACCATCCTCGTTGGTGCGGCTGTCTACCAGCTTAAAGCCAAGCTGCTGGGTCAAAAAGTTAAACGATACCTGCGGTGTCAGCGTTTTGAGAAGCTGTGCAGAGACCGTATTGAGCGAACGGGTCATGCCCTCCTTAATGGTCAGCTGACGGCCGGTCGGATATTTGCCGTCGTTCATCGGCCACGGATTGCCCTCTTCATCCTCCATGAGCGCACGATCATAAATCGTGCTGTCCGGCGTAACGATGCCGTTATCCATCGCCGGTCCGTAAGCCGAGAGCGGCTTGAGCGAAGAACCCGGCTGACGGCGTGCGTCAGACGCATAGGAGAAACCGCGGCTGCTGGTCTTTTCACCGCGGCCGCCGGCAATACCAACGATATTGCCCTGCTTGTCCGTGATAACCATGGCACTCTGCGGGATTTCGCCGTACTTCTCGGTGTTCGGGAAATTATCTGCGTTAGCCCAGACCTCATCAAGTGCATTCTGCACCTTGGTGTCGATGGTCGCATAGATGTTCAGACCGCCGGAGTAAACCATGTTCTCCGCAACCAGACGGGAATATCCCTTTTCGGTCATCAGGTCGTTGATCACGTCCTTGATAACTTCATCGGTGAAGTAGCTGTAGGTGGACTTGATCTCCTGCTGATACTCCTCGTAGGGGCGGTAGTTAAGCTCCTCTGCTACGGCAGCCTCATACTCCTCCTGCGAGATCATCTTCTGATCGAGCATCTGTGCAAGGATGGTCTCCTGACGCTTCTTTACCTTTTCGGGATGGTTATAAACGTCGTAAATCGACGGGTTGTTGGTAAGACCTGCCAGCACGGCGGATTCTGCCAGATCCAGCTGCGATACATCCTTGTCAAAGTACTGCATCGCCGCAGTCTGCACACCGTAGCTGTTGTAGCCCAGATAGATCGTGTTCAGGTACATGACCAGAATACGATCCTTGTCGTCAATCTCTTTCTCGAGTGCAAACGCGCGGAAAATCTCGTTTACCTTGCGCTTTACCGAGTAATCGTTATCGGCCGTGATGTTTTTGATCAGCTGCTGCGTTATCGTCGAGCCGCCGTACTGCGTGCCGCCGAGCAGCCAGCCCTTGACCGCACCGATCGTGCGCACCCAGTCTACACCGTGGTGCTTGTAAAAGCGCTCGTCCTCAATTGCAACGACTGCGTTCTTGAGGGTATCCGGAATCTTGTCGCTGTCCACCCATTCACGGTTTTCCTTGCCCTTGATGGTTTCGTACAGCTTGTATTCATCGGAATCCGATTCCTTAGCATAAATGAATGAATTCAGATTCAGACCCAGTCCCTTGCTGATCTCCACCGCAGTTTCCTGCGCGGACGGATTGATATAGATGTGCACATACAGCGCAAACGCAATACCGCAGAAGCAGCCGCACAGCACACCGATCAATACCAGTGTAATCAGTATGCGGGAGAACAGATGTCCGATTCCCGTTCCTTTTTGATTGCCAGTTGCCAATTTGTTTTCCTCCTTGCCCCACGATATGCACCGCAGGGTCCTCTCGGGTAAGACGAAGAACACGTCCTATTTGTTCCCGCACACGGTCTTGTTTTTTTGAAGCACCGTGTATTGTTGGCAATACCGTAAAATTCATCGGTATTACCGTCTTATAAGGCTAAATGAATTGTACAATAGCTGCCTGTGCCGATTTTCTTCCGGCAGCTTACTGCCGAGGTAATAGGCACTCTGATAGCATTATACCACAGGACTTTGCAAATTCCAAACATTTTTTACGCTGCTTTTAGAATAGACCGTATTTTTGTGGGAATACTCAAAGCAAGTCCCACTGAGTGAAGGAGTTTTGACTATGATGCAGGGTTTTTATCTGCTTGCTATGCAGCAGGCGCGGCGGCGCACACAGTTCGCCGCGCTGGCGTGTCTTGCGGCAATGATCAGTCTGGTGCTGGCCGGACGTGCGCTTCTGGCTTCGCCGGCCGTTCCGGCGAGCGCATCGATTACCTATACGGTGCAAAGCGAAAACGACCGGCTTGTCATCCGGCAGAGCGACGGCTCGGTCCTGCGCACAGGCATCGACACGCGCACGCTGCCATCCGCCGAGCAGCAAGCGCTTGCGGACGGCATTACACTCGATAATGCAGAGGAGCTGGCGCGGCTGTTGGAAAATTACAGCTCGTAAAACACCGTCTCCTTTTCCATCGCCATACAGTGTATGCCACAGGCGGAAAAAGTTTTCATGCGAGTTTTGCGCGGATAAGGCTTTACTTTTTCCGCTTTTTGTATTATGCTTTAAGTAACGATAAACACCGACAGGTAGGATCGGAAAGGAGAACCAAATATGCTTGACGGAACGAGAAAATTCAGTCTGGTAGACGAGTCCAACAAGGAGATGAAGCGCACGCTTACCACTGTGTATGATGCGCTCAAGGAGAAAGGCTACAACCCGATCAACCAGATCGTCGGCTATCTTCTCTCTGAGGACCCGACTTACATAACCAACCACAACAATGCCCGCAGCCTGATCTGCAAGATCGACCGCGACGAACTCATGCAGGAGCTGGTTCAGTTCTATCTGGATAACTGAGTTTTTGCAGAATAACCGTATACCTTATTTGCGAAAAATAACCGTTACCTTTGGCGAGGGCGGTTATTTTTTATTCTGCAAAACATTTCCGTGCTCTGCGGCTTGACTTTTACCGCAGATTTGCTATACTTATAGATAGAAAAGGGCAATCCGGCAGAAGACGGTTGACCTGAAGTAAGATTATTCTTTGGAAAAATAACCGTTACCTTGGCCGAGGACGGTTATTTTTTTATGGTTTTGACAAACTCAAGCAGAATAAGTAACATAATGATCTGCCAAATCTGATCCATAATACCACCTCCCTTCAGGGAGTATGGTCAACCGTCTTCAACATCTTTTGCCGGATTACCCGTATTTTTATTGTAACCTATAATTTTCACCTTGTAAAGCCAAAGAGGTATATATGAACGGTTTTCTCCCTATTTCCAAACAAGATATGACCGATCGCGGATGGTATTACTGCGATTTTCTCATCGTCACCGGCGATGCGTACGTCGATCATCCGTCGTTCGGCACGGCGATCATTTCACGCGTGCTGGAGGATGCAGGCTACAAGGTCGCTATCCTCAGCCAGCCGGATTTCCACGATGAGCACGACTTTCTCGAAATGGGCCGTCCGCGCTATGCGGTGCTCATCAACGGCGGCAACATCGACTCGATGGTCGCGCATTACACCTCGGCGAAAAAGCGCCGTTCGGACGATGCGTACACGCCGGGCGGTGTAGGCGGCAAGCGCCCGGACCGTGCGGTAACCGTCTATTCCATGCTTGCGCGGCGCGCCTTCCCGGCAACGCCGGTCTATCTCGGCGGCATTGAAGCCAGTCTGCGCCGATTTGCGCACTACGATTACTGGGCTGACCGTGTTATGCCGTCCATTCTGGAATCCACCGGCGCGGACGGCGTGATGTTCGGCATGAGCGAGCACTCGGTCGTTGAGCTGGCGAACAACCTCAAGCACGGCAAAAAGGGCGCGGATGCGTGCAAGGGAGTCCGCGGCACGGCCTATATGGTGCATAATACGGACGATCTGGAGTATGATGCGGTCGAATGTCCCTCGTACGAGGATGTCTGCGCCAGCAAGCCGGACTACGCCCGTTCGGTCAAAATCCAGTACGACGAACAGGATGCCGTGCGCGGCAAGGCGATTCTCCAGCGGCACGGCAAGCGCATCCTCGTGCAGAACCCGCCCGCGAAGCCGCTGACCACTGAGGAGATGGACCATGTTTACGCGCTGCCGTACATGCGTAACTATCATCCGTCGTATGAGGCGCTCGGCGGCGTACCTGCCATTCAGGAGGTGCAGTTCTCCATCATCCACAACCGCGGCTGCTTCGGCGCGTGCAACTTCTGCGCGCTCGCGTTCCATCAGGGACGCTACATTCAGGTGCGCAGCCACGAGAGCGTGATCGAGGAAGCAAAAAAGATCACCCAAATGCCCGGATTCAAGGGCTATATCCACGATGTCGGCGGCCCGACCGCCAACTTCCGCTTTCCGGCCTGCAAAAAACAGGAGAAATACGGCTGCTGCAAGGACAAGCGCTGCCTGTTCCCAACCACCTGTCAGAACATCGAGGCCGACCACACGGATTACCTCGAACTGCTGCGTGAGCTGCGCCGTATCGAGGGTGTCAAGAAGGTGTTCGTCCGCTCCGGTCTGCGCTACGACTACATGATGGCCGAGAAGAACGATGCGTTCTTCCGTGAACTGGTCGAGCACCACATCTCCGGTCAGCTGAAGGTCGCGCCGGAGCACATGAGCGACAACGCCCTGTACTACATGGGCAAGCCGTCCTTCAAGGTGTACGAGCAGTTCCGCGAGCGATATGCCCGCATCAACGAAAAGCTGGGCCGCAAGCAGTATCTTGTGCCCTATCTGATGAGCTCGCATCCGGGTGCAACGCTTGATGACGCCATCATGCTCGCGCAGTACCTCAACCGCGTCGGCTACATGCCCGAGCAGGTGCAGGATTTTTATCCCACGCCGGGTACGCTGTCCACCGCGATGTACTACACCGAGATTGATCCGCGCACCATGAAGCCTGTTTTCGTGGCGAAAACGCCCGAGGACAAGGCCATGCAGCGTGCACTGCTGCAGTGGCGCCGACCGGACAAGCGCCCGATCGTCATTGCCGCGCTCAAAAAGGCGCACCGTGAGGATCTCATCGGCTTTGGCAGGGAATGTCTCATTCGTCCGGGCAGAGGCAACGACCAGCGCATGCCGGGCAGCAAGCAGCACAGCGTCAGCCGCCACGGCGTGTCCAACGGCGGCAGACAGCAGAATAACGACCGCCGTCATTCTGCGCCTAATAACGGCAAGCACAGTGCACCGAACGGCAAACGACCGACTTCACGTCCGGCACAGGGCAAGCCGAATCAGGGTAAAAAATCCGGCTGGGCAAAACCGAAAAAGAAAAAATAATTTTATACGGAACTTTTTACGCCGTCTTTCGTCTATACTATCAGAGTTACGAAAGGCGGTGTTTTTTATGACAAAACGTACTTTAGCAATGCTTCTTGCACTTCTGGCGCTGCTGCTGACCGGCTGCGGCAATGCCGAGCCGAAAACCACGGAAGCAGAAATCGGCAGCCAGAGCACGGATGACGCAGCTGCCCTGCCGGATACCACCGAGCAGAAACCGGTCGCAGATGCACCCATGATGGTGATGGTGGATAACACGCTGTATCAGTCTGCCGGTGAGGTCAGCACGGTCGATGGCCGCTGCGGCAACATGGACGGCGAGATCACCTCGCAGACGGCGAACGGCACGGACGCGCCCACCGAGAACGGCCAGTCCAACTTCGGCACGGGCTACGGCTATCAGCGCATAGACGACCATATCGAGGTGCTGATTGATAACCAGTGGATCGTGTTCGAGCAGGATGCCACCGTACCGCGGATGGTCATGGTGGATGGCAAGCTGTATCAGGAGACCGGAAACCTGCCTTCCGAGCCGTTCTGCGGAACGCCTGACGGTTCGATCACCTCGAAAACGGCAAACCGAAACGATGTTCCGACCGAAAACAACCAGTCCAATTTCAGCGATAACCGGGATTTTGTGTTCATTGACGAGGATACCATTTACGTTTCCGCAACGCCGGACTGGATGGAATTCAAGGTCATCACCGACTCGGATGTATAAAAACTTTTGTTCGAAGCCTTATTTTATTTGACAACAACCCGGTCGTGCTTTATAATAAATAGTGAACAAAGGAGTTCGTCCCGCGAAGGCGGGTCGGACTCCTGTTTTTATTTTTAGGATAAGGAGGGCTATTTGCCCCATGGACGAAATTGATCTGAAGCTCTTGCGGCTGCTGCAAAAGAACGCCCGCACCCCCATCAAGGCCCTTGCAGGTGAGGTTCGCCTTTCCTCCCCTGCGGTTTCCGCGCGTATTGAGCGGCTGGAAAAGCAGGGCGTTATTCGTGCGTATACGCTCGATCTGGACCCGCTGCAGCTTGGCCATCACATTCTCGCGTACATCCATCTGGATATGCAGCCCACCCAGAAAGAGGAATTTTATCCGTTCATTGCTGCGTGCTCGAATGTGCTCGAGTGCAACTGCGTGACCGGCAACTACTCCATGCTGATCAAGGTGTCGTTCGCCTCGACGCAGGAGCTGGACGGCTTTATCGGACGTCTGCAAAAATTCGGCAAGACCGAAACACAGATCGTGTTTTCCTCGCCGGTGCCGCCGAGAGCCATTGTGGTATGAGAAAAAGCCTGCGTGTGCAGGCTTTTTCTTTTGTCCACAGGGTGGGGATAGGTTTGAGTATTCCATTAGGTATGGCCGGTAAACGGCGGGATGGGGGCATCCCGCCGCTTCTCTCCGGTTTGCACCAATGAACACCAACGGCACACGTTCCGTAGGAGCGCACTAATGTGTGCGCCCTAATCTGACCGATCGCCAACCACGGAAAAGGGCAGACACACCGGTCCGCCCCTACGATAGCCTGTACAGGTTGATTAAACCCACAAATCAAAATTTACTGCAGCTTTTCCGCCGCGAGATCTGCCAGTTTCGCATACTCTGCAAGGCTCAGCCGCTCACCGCGAACGCGGGCATCCAGACCGGCTGCTTCTACGAGTGCGGTGATCTCCTCCTTGCTCATCGACGAGCCGAGCACCGGACCGAGCGCGTTCACGAGCGTCTTACGGCGCATATTGAAGGCTGCGCGCACGAGGGAAAAGAACAGCTTTTCGTCCTTGGTCTCAACCGCCGGCTTGTCGAGCGGCACGAGCTTGAGCACCGCCGAATCCACCTTGGGCTTGGGCACAAAGCAGTCCGCCGGAACATCAAACAAAATTTCCGCCTTGGCGTGGTACTGCACATAAATCGAGAACGCCGAGTACGCCGCCGTGCCCGGCTCTGCACAGATGCGCTGCGCGACCTCCTTCTGCACCATGACCGTCACCTGCTCGAACGCGCCGCTCTCGAGCAGCGCCGTAATCGCCGGTGTGGTGATGTAATACGGCAGATTGGCGCACGCGATCGCCTTTCCGTCACCGAATTTCTCCTTGCAGAGCGCGGCAAGGTCGGTTTCGAGCACATCGCCGTGCACGACCTCGAAGTTATCGTAATCCGCAAGCGTCTCTGCCAGAACCGGCATGAGGGCACGGTCCAGCTCGACCGCTACGACCTTATCCGCGCGCCGGCACAGCTCCGCCGACAGGCAGCCCATGCCCGGGCCGACCTCAATCGCGTTGCCGCACTCGGCCGCGCCGCTCATCTCCGCAATGCGGCGCGGCACGCTTTCGTCCGTCAGAAAGTTCTGTCCGAGCGATTTGGAAAAATGGAATCCGTGACGGCCCAGAACCGCTCGGATTGTCTCAATATCACATAAATTCATTCGTTTTCCCCTTTTAACCGAAAAGAACCGGCGGCAGAACGCCGCCGGTCCCTATGTAATGCAACTTTTTACTGTTTGACGCGGATTTTACTCCTCGCCCTCGATCAGACCGTAACCGCCTGCCGCACGCTTGTAAACAACGGCGTGGATATTGTCGTTGTCGGCGTTGCGGAAGAAGTAGAACTGGTGGTCAAGCAGGTTCATCTGCAGGATAGCCTCGTCCACGCTCATCGGCTTTACGTCGAAGCGCTTGCGGCGTACTACATCGAAATCCTCCTCGGTCAGTGCGGCCTTCTGCTCTGCCATCTTGTCGAATGCACCCTCACGCAGGCGCTTCTCCAGACGGGTCTTATGCTTGCGGATCTGGCGCTCGATGCTGCTGATGGCGCCGTCTACGGAAGCATACATATCAGTCGTCGTTTCCTCGGCGCGGACAACCAGACCAACCTGACGCACCGTGATCTCGACCGTCTGCTTGCCGCGCAGCTCGCTGAATGTAATCGTGGTATCCGAATCCTGCTGGAAGTAGCGATCCAGCTTCTCTACCTTACGCAGTGCGTACTGACGCAGCTCGTCCTCGATCTTGATTTTTCTTTCGACGATAGTGAACTTCATAAAATCATCTCCTAACAGGCGTAAACCGCCTTTGATGGCTTTATCCGCGGCCGCCGTGGTGTGGCGGAAACGGTATTGGGTTTTTGCTATCTTCAGTATAGCACAACCTATGCAACTTGTCCAACAATTTTTCAGAAGTTCACAATTTGTTCAGCATATTTCCCAATAGGTTTTACAATTTCTTGTCCAGGTTGCTTACAGCTCGCCCTCTGCGTGACGGGTAACGTGACAGGAAATATTAACCACGCACGGCAGACCGGCGATATGCGTGCCAAACGGCTCAATCGCGCACGCAAGAGCGGTAACCGTACCGCCGAGTCCCTGCGGACCGACACCGGATGCGTTGACCTTATCGAGAATCTGCTGCTCCATCTCGGCGTATAGCGGATCGGCGTTGTGCTGATCGACCGGACGCAGCAGCGCACGCTTGGCGAGATATGCCGCCTTATCGCTCGTGCCGCCCAGACCGACGCCGATAACGATCGGCGGGCACGGGTTGGAACCCGCATGGATGCACGCATCCGCGATGAAATCCACGATCTGCGCCTTGGTAGCGGCAGGCGTGAACATCTTCATCTGGGTCATATTCTCCGAGCCGAAGCCCTTCGGTGCCACCGTGATCTTCACCTTGTCACCCGGAACGACCGAGGTGTACAGGATACACGGCGTGTTGTCGTTGGTGTTTTCGCGGCGCAGCGGATCACCGACCACCGACAGGCGTAGATAGCCGTCAATGTAGCCGCGGCGGACACCCTCGGTGACTGCATCCTCGAACGAGCCGCCGGTCAGATGTACGTCCTGACCGATCTCCGCGAACACGATCGCCATGCCCGTATCCTGGCAGACCGGCACATTATTCTCGCGTGCAAGGTCGCAGTTGGCGATCATTTCACCGAAGATGGTCTTGCCGAGCGGAGACTCCTCCGCGTTCTGACCATCCACGAACGCCTGCCGCAGATCTGCGGGCAGATAGTAGTTGGCATCAATGCACAGCTGACGCACCAGCTTGGTTACTTCCGAAACCTCAATCGTCCTCATTTTGTCCTCCTATATTCCGGTGCGCCGTTTACAAAAACAGCCTGCACCTGAGTTGCAATATCCAGCGGATCGCCGCTCCACAGCACACAGTCTGCATCCAGACCGGTTTTCAGGCTGCCGATTCTGTCCTGCATGCCCGCAATTTTCGCGGGTACCGAAGTAACAGCGCGCATCGCATCCGTTTTATCCATACCCGCGCGCACCGCCAGCATAAGTGCCATCGGCAGCAGCCGCAGCGGAATTTCCGGATGATCGACCGTAATAGCAGTTTCGATTCCGGCCTTGCACAGCAGTCCGGGCGCGGCATCCGACAGGTTGCGGATCTCCGGCTTGGAACGGTCAGTCATGTACGGGCCGCTGACCACCGGAACGTGCTCCTCGGCCAGCAGGTCGGCCACAAGATGCGCCTCCGTGCCGTGAATGATAACCGCCCGCAGACCGAACTCCTTCGCAATACGCAGCGCGGTGAAAATGTCATCCGCACGGTGCGCGTGAAAATGTGCCTCAGCCTTGCCCCAGAGAAGCGGCTGCAGCGCTTCCATCTTGATGTCGAAATCCGGCTCGTCCTGGTCCGGGTCGTTCTCCGCGCGCGCCTTGCGTGAGAAATACTCCTTCGCCTTGTACAGCTCCTCGCGGATGATGCCCGCGGTCGCCATGCGCGTGACCGGCGTTTCGTCCTTGTCGTGATAGACCGACTTCGGGTTCTCGCCCAGCGCGAACTTGATCGCAAGCGGCGCTTTGAGAATCATGTCGTCCACACGGCGGCCTGCCGTCTTGAGCAGCGCAATCTGTCCGCCGATCGGGTTTGCGCTGCCCGGGCTGACTGCGGCAGCCGTCACACCGGCCTCAAGGGCCTCGCGGAAGCTGCGGTCGAACGGGTTGACGCCGTCCAGTGCACGCAGATGCGGCGTCGCCGGATCGGTATCCTCGTTGCCGTCCGCGCCCTCAAAGCCGAGGCCGTCCTCGTACAGACCGATGTGCGAGTGAATGTCAATCAGGCCGGGTGTCAGCACGCCGCCCTCGCCGTCGATTACATCTCCGTCAATCATAACGGACATTGTAGGCGGTTCACCTTCGCCCATGGACGCAATCCTGTTGTTTTCGAGCAGAATCCAGCCAAAAAAGCGGGAATCCTGCTCGTCCATCGTCCAAATATTGATATTTTTGATCAGTGTTTGATTCATGGAAAACCTCTTCCAAAAACTGTTGACAAGTGTGGTAATTTATGGTATATTTATCATGGCGGTTGGGAAAGCCGCCATGCACCGTTCATATCTTTATCCCCACAATCCTACTTTTGGCGCTCTTTCGCAAGGAAGAGCGCGCTTTTTTGCGCAAAAGCAGGATTTCATTGCTTTTTCAGCACAAGCTATGCCGGGCAGGTAAACTCCCGCTGAATCTCAGCGAAAAACGCACCGCCCGTCAGGGGGCGAACACGCTTACGCAGTTCATGCGCACCGGACAGCCAGTGCCGAAAAGCCCTGCCGACGCTTCGTGCACCGGCATATAAAAGCAAAACCGAGGTTTCCCTCGGTTTTCTTCTTTATCTGCGGCGGCGCGAACCGTTCTTTCGATCGGTTGCGTGGCGCACATCGGCCTGACGGCTTTCGCTGTCCGACATAAACGCCTTCAGCTTATCCTCAAAGCTCATCGTGGACGGGTCCTTCGGTGCCTGCTGCACACGTCCGCGCGGTGCGGACGAACGCTGGAAACGCGGCTGACGCGGCGCAAAGCCGCCCTCACGGCGCTCCTGTCTCGGCTGACGCGGCTCCTGCGGCTGCGCCTTCTTGATCGACAGATTGATACGGCCTGCCTGATCAATATTGATGATCTTTACCTTGACCTGCTGGCCCTCCTGCAGGAAATCCTTGATGTCATTTACGAAAGTCGAAGCGACCTCCGAAATATGCACCATACCCGACTTGCCTTCGGGCAGCGCAACGAATGCACCAAACTTGGTGATGCCGGTTACCTTGCCCTCTACGATTGCTCCCACTGCCAAATCCATATAAGCTGTTTTGCCTCCGTTATTATTTCCCTTTTACCGGCTGGACGTATCTACAAAAATACGCTCGCCCGGTTCCGCATAGCCCAGTTCTGTCCGCGCCATCTCTCCGATATCCTCCTCGGAAATGCCGCTTTGCATTTCCTGCCGGAGCGTCTCGTTCGCCTTCTGATATTCCTCCACCCGCAACGTCAGAGACGCGAGTTCATCCCGCTTGCTCTTGATCTGCGTGCGCAGGTTTACCACATTGACGACCGCGTAAAGCAGAAACACCACTACCGCTGCCCTGATAAGGATCATCCGCGTGCGCCTTGTCATCTGCTCACCTCATATCGTTTGCTTGCGCGTCAGACTGATACAGGTTTTATTTTATACCTTTTCTGCGAAAAAGAAAAGAGTCTTTTTTAAATTTTTTCGTCAAAAATCGAATTTTTACCGGACTGCACCGCTGTTTTACCACCGTTTGACAGTGCATCCGCAGGCCATATACGGCGCGTCTCAGCTTCGCAAGCACCTGCAGGAGCCTCATAAGCACTTCCAGCACGGTTTCGCTCAGCGCCGCAAAGTACAATCCCACGCCGCCTGCCGCCGTTAAGAGCACAAAGCCGCGCGGCTGACCGGCGGCCGCGATCAGCCCGAACTCGAATAAGGCCGCCAGCACGATCGCCCAGAACAGCGTATCGAGCAGCGCCACCCCTGCCCATCCGCACCGGAAATGCAGACGCAGTGCCCGCAGCATGTCATACACCGCCCCAATCCCGACACCGAGCAGCAGGCTTTGCAGCACGAGCGTGACCTGCTGGCTGTTCGTAAACACCGGCATGGCCGCTCACCCGCCGAATATCCGCCGGAACAGGCTGTCGCGCGGCTGCACGCTGTCGTCGTACTCAAGCAGGCCGATCTCACCCTGAATGATCAGCTCTCCGGCCTCCAGCTGCAGCCGCTCTACATGCAGTCCCTGACCGCGCACGACCAGCATGCCCCGCACGGTTTCGAGCAGCACCTGTTCCTCATCAAAGCTGTGCACATCGGTCACACCGGAAATGGTCAGCTTCTCTCTCCCCTCCAGAATGACACTGTGCGGCATTTCACGGCTTCGTTCCTCCTGTGCCATATTACTCCCCTCCTGACTGCAAAAAAGTATCCCGCTCTGCAATATATGCGAGAGCGGGATACTTTATCACCTGTTCAGAGCGGCAGTTCCTTATACAGCGCAGACGCATCTGCCTTGAGCGTATGCTCCGCGATATTCAGCACTTCCACCTTCATCGTGCGCTGACCGAATGCGATCTCGATCACGTCGCCGATCTTCACCTGATATGAAGCCTTGGCCGGCTTGCCGTTGACCGTGATGCGCGCTGCATCGCATGCATCATTCGCCACCGTGCGGCGCTTGATCAGGCGGGATACCTTCAAATACTTGTCTAATCTCACTTGTTTCCGTCTACCTTATCCTTCAAAACTTTGCCCGGCTTGAACACCGGCATGGTCGCCGCTGCAATATTGATCTCCTCGCCGGTACGCGGATTGTGTCCCGTGCGTGCTGCGCGCTCCTTGGTCTCAAACGTACCGAAGCTGCTGATCTGCAGCTTGTCACCGGCCGCCATGATATCCGCAATGGCGGTAAACACAGTGTCGATCGTCTTTTCGGTGTCCTTCTTGGAAAAGCCGGTCTTTTCTGCAACCAGCGTCACCAGTTCGCTTTTCTTCATGGTTTTGCTCCTTATGCGTGTTCCTCGTGCTTTGCGCTGTCCCACAGTGCATCCAGCTCGGAAAGGGACAGGTCAGCCAGCTTTTTGCCTGCGGCAGTCGCCTGACGCTCCATCTCCGCAAAGCGGCTGACAAACTTGTTGCAGGTCTTTTCGGCGGCAGCCTCCGGATCGATCTTCAGGTGACGTGCCACGTTGACGGACGCGAACAGCAGGTCGCCAATCTCCTCCTCCGGATCGCCGTCGCCGTCGATGGCACGGCGAACCTCGTCAAGCTCCTCCTGCACCTTGTCAAGTGCATCCTTCACGTTATCCCAGTCAAAGCCGACCTTTGCCGCCTTCTTCTGCAGCTTTTCTGCACGGATCAGACTCGGCAGGCTCTTTGCTACGCTTTCGAGCGCCTGCGTATCGGTCTCCTGATGCTTCTCCTTGCGCTTGAGGTCATCCCAGTTCCTGAGGACCTCCTCGGACGAGGCGACCTCGACATTGCCGAAGATATGCGGATGACGGAAGATCAGCTTTTTGCAGATGCCGTCCGCCACATCGTCGATGTCGAATGTGCCCTTTTCCTTCTCCATCTGGGTGTGGAATACCACCTGCAGCAGAACATCGCCGAGTTCTTCCTTCATGTGCTCGGTGTCCTCGTCGTCGATGGCTTCGCAGACCTCGTAGGTCTCCTCGATGAAGTTTCGGCGGATAGAATGATGATCCTGCTCACGGTCCCACATGCAGCCGTCCGGCGCGCGCAGGATTTCCATAATGCGAAGCAGATCATCGAACTTGTAACAATCCTTTATTTCAAAATCAACCATTTTTGCACTTCCTGATTACTTTAGATGTAAAATATCTGCGATTTTCTCGCCCTTGGGCAGCAGCAGAACATCATCCCGTTCGACTGCACCGAGCGCGAGCAGCAGAACGGCATACACGACAACCGCCACGCCGATGCACGCGAGCGTGATCAGCTTGTCAAGCATGGTTCCGGGCGCCGCGTTCAACGCACCGTTCAGCACGCGCTGCACAATGAAAATCGCCGCACCCATGCCGATGGTGGCCGCCAGCGGACGGCAGACCGTTTTTCCGATCGGCGGCAGCGAACCCGTCAGACGCCTGATGTGGAACAGGTTGATGACCGCGATCAGCCAGTAGCAGAGCGCCGTACTGATGGGCGCACCCATGATATTCAGCGCCGGATTGCCAATGAGGAAATAGTCACCGAGCATTTTGACAACCGCGCCTGCAAACATCGAGACAAGCGGCAGGTCAATGCGGCCGAACGCCTGCAGCGTCGAGTTGGTGACAGCCACAAGTGCCGCCGCCGGTACGGCAAAGCCGAGCAGACCCATCAGCACACCGCCAAGCTCCGTGCCCTGCGAGTACAGCATGCGCAGAATCGGTCCGGCGAGCATGATGAAGCCCGCGCCGGCCGGCAGGGTGATGATAATCGTCATGCGCAGCGTGGTACCCAGTGTTTTGGAGACCTTGGCATGGTTGCCCGCTGCGCGTGCGCTTGCGATGGTCGGCAGCACGCTGACCGCCAGTGCGGTGATGAGCGTCTGCGGCAAGTTGAAGAAGTTGATGGCCTGACCGGTATAAATGCCGTAGGTGGACATTGCTTCTCTTGCCGTCATGCCGACCGCCGGACTTTGCAGACGCGTGGAGATCAGCGCCACGTCGATCAGGTCGGTCAGACTCATAACCGCTGAGCTGATCGTGATCGGAATGGACAGACTGAGCAGCGTTTTCGCCAGCTGGCCCGCCGGACGCGCGCTGTCGTCCAGCGCGTGCACTGCCGAGCTGCTGCGATGCGTGATCGCACCCTGAATGAGCATGTAAACAGCGGCAGCCACCTCGCCGATGGTAACGCCGAGGACGGTCATTGCCGCGACTGCCTGATCGGAAAAGTTATGCTGAACCGCATAATACGCCAATCCAAGACCGATAAACAGCTTGCCGAGTGACTCGATCACCTGCGAAACCGCCGTCGGCACCATGTTCGAGCGGCCCTGATAACAGCCGCGGAACACCGCCAGAACAGCAACCATCAGCACACTCGGTGCGATGGCCATAACCGCCAGCCGGGAATCCGCGCTCTTGATCCAGGATGCAAACGTGCCCGCGCCGAGGAACAGCACGACCGAGCAGACCGCGCCGAGCGGAATGAAAATGCTTCCCGCCACACGGACGGTACGCCGCACCTCATGTTCTCTGCCGCGGGCTGTGGCCTCTGCGACCATTTTCGCCAGCGCCGCCGGAACACCGACGGTCGAGATCATCAGCATCGCCGTGTACACGCGGTACGCCGCGCTGAACATGCCGAACGCAGGCGAATCCTTGCCGCCGATCATGTTGAGCAGCGGTATCTGGAAGAATGCGCCAATCACCTTGACCAGCAGACTGGCCAGCATCAAAATGAACGCACCCTGAATGAAATTCTGTTTTTTACGCTGCAAACGCCATACGCCCCTTCCTTTGATCAGAATGGGCATAGCTGCCCTTGCCCGATATTACAATATGATGCATCAAACCGTATTATGTTACAGCTCTGCACCGCAGGACGAGCAATATGCGTCATCCCTGCCGCACGGTTTGCCGCAGTGCGGGCACGCCGTTACCGAGCGCATTTCCGCCAGCTTGTCGCGCAGCGCGGCCAGCTTTTCCTGCTTGGCATCGACCTGCGCCATCTTTTCGTCCATTTCCTCGTTGGTGACCTCTGCACCGCGGTGCAGATCGTACACCAGCTTGCCGATCTCCTTGTACAGTGCTTCGCACTCGGTGTTCAGATCGAAAATCTGCAGGTTGATGCGGGTCGCCAGTGCAAGGTCGTTCGCCTTTTTACCGGCTACGCCTGCCGCATGACGGGAGACCTTGCCGGTTTTATCCGCCATATCCTTTACCTTATCGAGAAACGCCTGCATTTTCATATCCATAGCTTGTCGCTCCTTCCGACGGAATGTCTCCGTTTCCGGTCTCATGGTAATATCGCGTAATGGAACAAGGGCGATTTGCGGGAAAATTTCCGCAAAACGCCGCAGTTTCAATTATGTGGTATTGCCATTATACTTCATACCCTGCCAAAAAGCAAGAATCCGGACACTTTTCAGCCGATAAACTCATGCAGAACCGAATCCTCTGGCATATACGGCTTGTAGTCGATCGGCCAAACCTTATCCAGAATCGCGCTGAGCGGTGCAAGGTCGGCCTGCTCGAGCATTTTCTCCTCGCCCTGCAGCTTTTCGCTCAGGTACTGCATAAGGATGTTGGTCTCGTACGGCAGATAGGTGTCCACCGTAAGATCAGCCTGCCCGCGGTACGGCGAAATATACAGTCTCTCGCCTCTCCGCACCGAGTTCCACTGCTTTAAGGTGTACTCCACCGGCGAGCTGCGGAACAGGCTGTCACGCATGGCGCGGCGCAGAAAGCGCAGCATGTGCGGCTCAACGCGGACGTTGCGGTCCGTAAACAGCACACTCGCCACCGAAAGATAGACGCTTGTCGCATGCTTCTCCAGATCGCCCATGATGACCGGATTAAACGCGTGAATGCCCTCGATCATCACAATTTCGTCCTTATGCAGCTGCACCGGACGGTCGTTGCGATGCGAGGTGCGCGTTTCAAAATCAAAGCGCGGCACCATGATCTCCTCGCCCGCCACCAGACGCGTCAGGTGGTCGCGGAGCAGATCCAGATCCATGCACTCCGGACTTTCAAGGTCATTGACGCCGTTTTCCTCGTCAAACGGAATGTCGTAGGTGCCCGAGGTACGGTAATAGTCGTCCATCGAGATCATGTGCGCGTGAATGCCCGCCAGCTCGAGAATGCGGCCCAGACGGTCGTTCGTGGTGGTCTTGCCCGATGAGGACGGGCCGTTGAGCAGCACGACCGGCTTGCGCTTGCAGTTCGCGGCGATCTGGTCAGCCACCAGATGCAGCTGACGATGATAGTGCTCCTCGCAGTCGTTCACGAAGGCTTCCGCGTCGCATTCGGCACGGTGATTGATGTATTTCAGTGTGTATTCTGCCATAGACAGTCCCTTCTTACGGAATTACTCACTCATTTCCCTATCCTGATTATTTCTTGGGGAACAGCAGCTTTTTCTTGCCGTTGGCCAGTCTGTCTGCCGCCTGAATGTACTCAAGCGGATATTTCGGATTGTTCGCGCGCTCAATCCAGCCGGTCTCGCGCACGACACGCTTGGAAACACCGCCTGCACCGAGCGACAGAATGGTCTGCAGCTCCTCCATCATGCTCACGTTGTAGAAGCATTCGGTGCCCGGCTTGCACCAGCCGACGTTCTCGAAGCCGCCTGCCATAAATTTCTGCCGGTAGAGATAATACGGACCGTAGCCTGCATTCTGCAGCGCATGCGCGGCACCGTCCAGCATTTGAGAAACGGTCTCGCGCTGTGCAGCGGCAGCCGCCTTATCGGTCAGATCAGCGCCGCGCTTGATGGCGAGCGTATGCACCGTGATATTCTCCGGCGAAAGATGCAGCAAAGTATCCACAGTCTGTGCAAAAGTCTCGGCGGTGTCGCCGGTCAGACCCGCGATGAGGTCCATGTTGATCTCGTCAAAACCGGCCTGCCGTGCCTGCTCGAACGCGCGGAGCACGTCTGCCGAGCCGTGTTTTCTGCCGATTGCGGCCAGAACGGCGTCATTCATGCTCTGCGGGTTGATGCTCACGCGGCCAACGCCCGCGCTTTTGAGCACGCGCAGCTTTTCCGGTGTGATGGTATCCGGACGGCCCGCTTCTACAGTATATTCGCGCAAATGCGAAAAATCAAAGTGATTTTCGAGCGCCGACAGCAGCCGTGCCAGCTGATGCTCGTCCAGCGTGGTCGGTGTGCCGCCGCCGATGTAGACGCTCTGCACCTGCTTGCCCGCTGCGCGGACAAGCGCGGCTGTCTCCTCGATCTCGCGGCACAGCGTATCCAGATACGGCTCGATGAGTTTACCGGACTGCGCCGTGGTTGCCGATACGAACGAGCAGTAATAGCACCTCGACGGACAGAACGGAATACCGACGTACAGTGAAATATCGTTTTCACCGATGGTCTTGTCCATCTCCATCGCAGTCGCGGCTGCACGAATCGTCAGCGCCGTGCGCTCGGGCGAAACGTGAAAGTGCTCGCGCAGCTCGACCGCCGCCTCGCCGCGCGTCATGCCGCGCTCGATCATGCCGCGCGCCAGCTTGGCCGGACGCACGCCGGTCAGGCTGCCCCAGACCGGAGCCTGCGGCAGAAACGGCACGACCGCGTCGTACACGGTCGTTTTCACCAGTTCGGTGATGGTGCGCTTGTAGTCCAGCGTTGCCAGTCCGGCGACGGACGCGTGCTTTTCCGCCTCGTGCGTTACACCGTCCATGCAGACGATCGCACGCGCGGCGGCTTCGCCGTTCTCCTCGGTCAAAATGCTGCGGCAGTACGGCTCGGTGATCTGCTCGACCGTCTCAACACGCGTTAATGTCTCGGTCGGCAGCAGATGAAACAGCATTTCCTCTACCGCGTGTTTCAGTTCGTGATTTTCCAGTGTATAGATCATTTTCCCATCGCCTGCAGCATATACGGATTGTATGCGCGTTCCTCGTTCAGCGTAGAAATGCCCTCGTGACCGGGGAATACCTTGTAATCGCCGTCAAGGTCATGCAGACGCTTCAAAGAGCGCAGCATGGCAGAGAAATCGCCGCCCTCAAGGTCGCAGCGGCCGCACTCGTGACGGAACAGCGTATCGCCGGTGAACAGGCAGTCACCGATCCTGATGACGGACGAGCCGGGCGTGTGACCGGGCGTTGCCATGTAGGTCGCGGTCATGCCGCCGAACGTCACCTCGGTGCCCTCATTCGCCAGAATATCCGGCGTATCCTGCACATAATTGCGTGCCAGTCCGCGGAACTGACCCATGTTGTCGCGGCTCAGCAGCCAGATGTCCTTTTCCGGCACAACATACTGTGCGCCGGTGGCTTCGAGTACCTCGTGCGCCGCCAAAATGTGGTCAAAATGCGCGTGCGTCAGCAGCACATACTTGACATTCAGCTGTTCCTCGTTTACCGCATGCAGGATCGACTTGGCGTTGTCGCCCGGATCGATCACCGCGGCTTCGCGGGTTGCTTCATCATATACAATGTAACAATTCGTGCGGACCATGCCCACACAGAGTTGCATCAATTTCATAGGTATTTGTTATCCTTTCCCATGTTATAAGATTGGAGAGTGAAGAGTGGAGAGTGGAGATGTGCGTTTCTCTTCACTCCCAACTCTGCACTCTTCACTCTAAATGCGGCATTATCGCCGCATATCCTTAGTGTCCATCCACAGCGTTACCGGGCCGTCATTCAATAGATCGACCTTCATATCCGCGCCGAACTCGCCGGTCTCAACCGGCAGGCCGCTCTCGCGGCAGCGCGCAATGAATGCTTCATACAGCGGGATGGCGGTCTCCGGACGGGCAGCGTTCGTGAAACTCGGGCGGTTGCCCTTGCGGCAGTCACCGTAGAGCGTGAACTGCGACACGATGAGCAAGCCGCCGCCGACATCCGCGAGTGAGCGGTTCATTTTGTCGTTTTCGTCCGTGAATACACGCATTTTAACTGTTTTATCGGCCAGATAAACCGCATCGTCCACGGTATCACCGTCTGTGATGCCGAGCAGGACAAGGAAGCCCTGTCCGATCTGCCCGTGAAGTCTGCCGTCGATCGTGACCGAGGCGTGAGAGACGCGCTGAACCAGTGCCCGCATTGTTTTTCCTCTTTTCGTAGTAAGTTTTGAATTTAATCTGTTGATTTTTTTTGATTTGGAATGGGGGCCAAACCTTGGCTGGGGTTCCAAAAGGGTAGACACCAATGGTTTCTACCCTCTTGGGACTCCCGTTTCCTTTTTGGGATACCCTGAGTGCAGATGGTAGACTTCGCAAGCAGGAAAGGAACGGCAGAGGATTTTTTCTTCCGCATGGTATCCACTTATTCGCATTTCGGATACCGTACTGCTACATCCAATTGGGGTCTACGCTGGGCGCGGCATGACAGTGCCGCGCAACTCCTTTGATGATACCAGTTAGATACATCGTGGGGCTCGATGACCCATCGAGCCTTTGTAAACCTTCTGCACCAGCCAATGCCTCCCCTTTTAGGGGAGCCTGAAACGCGCAGGCACAAGCGCTTTCCGCGTCTCATTTTCCATTCTCTATTCTCAATCATCAATTATCAATTCGTATCCACCGTTCTGGTCACATCCACAACGCCCTTGATGGAACGCAGGCGGCTGATCATATTATCCAGCTGATGGACGCTCGTGACGTCAACCATGGCGTTGATAACGCCGTAGCCGTCGTTGAGGTCGCGTGCGGAAATCTCATGCACATTGATCTTACTCGATGCAAACGCCAGCGTTACATCGCTCAGCACGCCGATACGGTTGCGCGTGGAAATCTGCAGGCCGGTGGAGAACTTATTGACATGACCGGCATTGGCCGCCATATCCTCATCCCACCAGGCACGGACCCAGCGGTCGGGTTCTTCCTCGATATGGACATTCACGCAGTCGCGGCGATGGATGGAAACACCATAGCCGCGGGTGACAAAGCCGACGATCTCATCGCCCGGAATCGGCGTACAGCAGCGGGCAAACTTGACCAGACAGTTATCAATGCCTTCGACAACAACGCCGTCGCTGGATTTATTCTGGCGGCGCTGCTGCTGCTCGTTCTGCGGATGCGCGGCACGCTCGGCCTGCTCGCGCTGACGGCGCAGCTTGCCGACATCGTCCTTGACCTTATTGATGACCTTGGTCAGCATAATGCCGCCGTAGCCGATGGCCGCGTACAGCTCATCGACTGTGTTGAACGAGAACTTGTTGAGCGTGTTCTTCTGCACCTCTTCGTTCTCATAGAAGCCGTTATACAGCAGGTTGGCACGCAGCTCGCGGTCGAGATCCTCCTTGCCGTTGACGATATTTTCCTCGCGGCATTCCTTCTTGAACCACTGCTTGATCTTGTTGCGCGCCTCGGTGGTCTTGACGATCTTCACCCAGTCACGGCTCGGACCGTGTGCCTCCTTGGAGGTCAGGATCTCAACGATATCGCCGTTTTTCAGCTGACTGTCGATCGGTGCGATACGGCCGTTCAGCTTGCAGCCGGTCATGCGGTTGCCAACTGCCGAGTGAATCGCATACGCAAGGTCGATCGGCGTTGCACCTGCCGGCATATTGACCACATCGCCCTTGGGCGTAAAGACGAATACCTCGTCCGCGAACAGGTCAACCTTGATGTTTTTGATAAAGTCCTCGGCCTCGGTATCCTGCTGGGCTTCAAGCAGCTGGCGAATCCACGCGAACGCTTCCTCGTTGCCCTTCTTATCCAGACCCTGCTTGTACTTCCAGTGCGCCGCAACACCGTATTCCGCCATTTTATGCATCTCTACGGTACGAATCTGCACCTCAAACGGGATGCCCGCTCGGCCGATGACCGTCGTATGCAGCGACTGATAGCCGTTCGGCTTCGGCGTGGAGATATAGTCCTTGAAGCGGCCCGGAATCGGCTTGTACAGGTCGTGGACGTAGCCGAGCACGTTGTAGCAGTCCGCCACGGTATCGACAATGACGCGCACGGCGCAGATATCATAGATCTCGTTGATGGTCTTGTGCTGGGCATACATTTTGCGGTAGATGGAGTAAATATGCTTGACGCGGGCCGAAATCGCGTTGTGGATGTTCGCTTCCTTCAGCTTGGTGCTGATGCGGTCCTGAATGCCCTGCAGGAATTCCTCGTGCTGCTCGCTCTGAGCCTTTAGGCCTTCCACAATCTCGTTGTAGCCGATGGGATCGAGAACCTTCAGCGACAGATCCTCCAGCTCCCACTTGATGCGGCTCATGCCGAGACGGTGCGCGATCGGCGCGTAAATCTCCATGGTTTCCAGTGCCTTGTCGCGCTGTTTGCGCTCAGGCAGGAACTGGAAGGTACGGGCATTGTGCAGTCGGTCGGCCAGCTTGATCAGGATAACGCGGATATCCTTCGCCATGGCGAGGAACATCTTGCGCAGGTCCTCGAACTGCTCCTGCTCCTTGGAATAGCGCAGCATGCCCAGTCGGGTTACGCCGTCCACCAGCTCCGCGACCGGCGTGCCGAATTTATTTTCGATCTCCTTGTAGCCGAACTCGGTGTCCTCAATGCAGTCATGCAGCAGCGCTGCACAGATGGAATCCGTATCCAGACCCATCTCCACAACGATCTCAGCGACAGCGACCGGATGAATGATATACGGCTCACCGTTGCGGCGCTTCTGTCCCTCATGTGCCTTGGCCGCACATTCGTATGCCGCGCGAATCTTCTTGATATTCGCCTGCGGGTTTTGTTTTTGTACGCGTTCGATCAAAAAATCCAGTTTCGTTTGCATAGATCCTTCCCCCATTCGTGTCACCCCGCCATACTTTGCAATGTGGCAAGGACAACCGATCCGGAAATATCGGCCTTGCCCTCGTAGGGTTTGAGCAAAATATTGAGCATGCCTTCCTTGAAATGATAGCTGATGAGTCCGGACTCCTGAAAAACGTCCAGACAGACGAACAGCTTGCCGATGTTAATGTCGCGTCGGCTTTCCCACGCAACCCGGCGGGAAAGTGCCCCGTCCGGTACGGAAAGCCGTCCGTCCTCCGCGCGGCAGGTCACATGCCGCCAGACAGCAACCAGATCCTTGCGGTCGGGCAGGAGCAGACGCGCTTCCCTTGCGGTGAGCGGGCCGTCCTGCATAAGTGTATTATACAGATTGAGAATCTTCTGATCCGCCAGATGCTCGCAGTCACTCAGCTGCACATCGCAGATGGTCAGCTGTACCGAACGGCGGCCTCGAAATTCGTTGATCTCCAGATGAAAGGCGGCATCCACGGTGTTGCCCTCGACAAAGCCGAGACCGCCCGCACCGATGCCGAACCAGATTGCAGAAAAACGCTTGCCGTCCTTGATGAGCGACAGACGAACGTGCCGGTCGCTGGACAGCGGCGTAATCTCCTCAACGGTCATGTTCTTCATGCAGAACACAGGCTCCGCGTTTTTCATGCCGTACGGCTCGAGTACGCCCAGAGATTCGATGTTCTCCTGCGTCAGCCACTCCGGCTGCACCATGCAGTCGATGTGCAGCTGCGGAACGAGCTCCGCCATGGTGACATGCGTTTCCGCGTACTTGCGCAGGCGCGTGCGGAGTTCTTCGATCCTGTCCGCCTGCACGGTCAGTCCTGCGGCAAGCGCATGACCGCCGTAGCGCTCGAACAGGTCCTCACACGAGGTGAGCGCCTCAAACAGATTGAAGCTGCCGATCGAACGGCCGGAGCCCTTGCCTACGCCGTCCTCGTCCACCGAGATGAGCACGACCGGACAGCCGTAGCGGTCGCACAGGCGCGAGCACACAATGCCGATAACGCCCTGATGCCATCCCTCTCCAGCCAGCACGATAATTTTATCCTCAAGCGGGTTGTATTCGCGGCGCAGGCGTGTGAGCGTCTGCTCGAGTATCTTGTTCTCCTCGCTCTGGCGCAGCTTGTTCTGCTCGCAAAGCTCGGCGGCAAGCGCCTGTGCGCGTATCGGATCTTTCGTCAGGAACAGCTCTGCTGCCAGTTCGGCCTTGCCCATGCGGCCCGCCGCGTTGATGCGCGGCGCGAGCACATAGCTGATGGTCGAGGAGGTCAGCCGCCTGTTCTTCATCCCCGCCTCACGCAGCAGCATTTCCAGACCGATATTTGCCGTCACGGACAGCTTTTTCAGTCCTTCCGCCACAATAATGCGGTTTTCACCGACAATCGGCATGACATCGGCTACCGTGCCGAGCGCTACGAGGTCGGCGTACCGGTCGAGCACGGAAAGCGTGTCGCCCTCGAGTGCGCAGATCAGCTTGAATGCCACACCGACACCCGCAAGACTGGAAAACGGATAGGTATCGTCCGTCCGCTTGCAGTCCACGACCGCCTGCGCGTCCGGCAGGTTTTCGTGGCACTCGTGGTGGTCGGTAATGACGACCTGCATGCCGAGCTCTCGTGCGACGGCAATCTCCTCGTTGGCTGTAATGCCCGAGTCCACCGTGATGAGCAGGCGCGTGCCCTGCTCATACAGCTGCTCCATCGCCGGACGAGTCAGACCGTAGCCGTCCGTCAGACGATTGGGAATGTAATATTCACATTTTGCGCCCTTGCTGCGCAGATAATCCACCAGTGTGCACGTTGCCGTGATGCCGTCCACATCGTAATCACCGTAGACCACCATTTTCTCTCCGCGATCTATTACATCGCGGATGACCTCGACTGCCTTATCCATATCGGTCAAACCGAACGGATCATGCAGTCCTCGCGCATCGCAGCTCAGGTAATCCGCCGCAGCCTGCGGTGTGTCGATGCCGCGCGCCGACAGCACCGCCGCCGTCAGCGGTGTATAGCCGGTCTCCCGCGACAGCACCCGCACCCGCTCGGTATCCGGCGAGGCGATCACCCATCGCTTTGCTCTCATATTGAACGATCCCTTCCTGAGTCACGGCAGCAGCACGCCTTCCGGCGCCTGCGTATAGTAACTCCGATTTTATATTATCACTATTATACCAAAACACACCCAAAATCACAACATCTTTATCAAATACAGAAAAAACAGGTGTCTCGCTAAGAAACACCTGTTTTATTACACATTTCGACTTTATTTATTGCGTTTTCCGCCGTTTTTGCGGGCGAGAATCGGGCCGAGATACTGTCCGGTATACGAACCCTCGCACTGTGCAACCTCCTCCGGCGTACCGCAAACGACCAGTCGGCCGCCGCCGTCGCCGCCCTCGGGACCGAGGTCGAGGATATAGTCCGCAGTCTTGATGACATCCAGATTGTGCTCGATGACAACAACCGTGTTGCCTGCGTCCACCAGCTTCTGCAGAACATCCACAAGCCTGTGGACATCTGCGACATGCAGACCGGTGGTCGGCTCATCGAGAATATAGATGGTCTTGCCGGTCGAGCGTTTGGACAGCTCGGTCGCCAGCTTGGCGCGCTGCGCTTCACCGCCGGAGAGCGTTGTGGAGGACTGCCCCAGCTTAACGTAGCCCAGACCGACCTCACGCATGGTTTCCAGACGGCGTGCGATCTTCGGCACGTTGGCGAAGAACTCACACGCTTCATCCACCGTCATATCCAGCACCTCGTAGATGTTTTTGCCCTTGTAGCGCACCTCGAGCGTCTCCTTGTTGTAGCGGCGCCCCTTGCACACATCGCAGGGAACGTAAACGTCCGGCAGAAAGTGCATTTCGATTTTGAGCAGGCCGTCACCCGAGCAGGCCTCACAGCGGCCGCCCTTGACATTGAAGGAAAAACGGCTTGCGCTGTAGCCGCGCGCCTTTGCGTCCGCCGTTTTGGCAAACAGGTCGCGGATATCGTTGAACACCCCCGTATAGGTCGCCGGGTTGGAGCGCGGCGTGCGTCCGATCGGCGACTGGTCAATGTCGATGACCTTGTCGAGATTCTCGATGCCGATGAATTCGTCATGCGCACCGGCACGAGTCTTCGCGCCGTTCAGCTCCGCTGCCAGCTTTTTGTACAGGATTTCATTGACGAACGAGGACTTGCCCGAGCCCGAAACACCGGTCACACAGGTGAGCGTGCCGAGCGGAATCGTGAAATCCGTGTGCTTGAGGTTGTTCACCGCACAGCCCTTGACCGTGATGCTCTTGCCGCTGCCTTTGCGTCGGATTTCGGGCACCGGAATGAATTTTTTGCCCGAAAGGTACTGCCCGGTGACAGATTTGTCGCTTTTGAGCAGCTCGTCGATTGTGCCCTCGAACACGACCTCGCCGCCGTTGCGTCCCGCGCCCGGACCGATATCCACAATGTGGTCAGCTGCAAACATGGTGTCCTCGTCGTGCTCGACCACGATGAGCGTGTTGCCGAGGTCACGCAGCCGCCCCAGGGTCGCAAGCAGCTTGTCGTTGTCGCGCTGGTGCAGACCGATGGACGGCTCGTCAAGGATATACAGTACGCCCATCAGCGATGAGCCAATCTGCGTTGCCAGCCGGATGCGCTGGCTCTCGCCGCCGGACAGCGTACCGGACGAGCGCGAAAGCGTCAGATATTCCAGGCCGACCGACTGCAGGAAGCCGAGGCGGTCCATAATCTCCTTGATCACTCTGTCACCGATTTTATGCTGCATTTCGGTCAGTTTGAGCGTGTGGAGGAACTCCATCGCCTTGACGACCGACTTTTCCGCGAACTCTGCGATGTTCAGTCCGCCGAGCGTGACCGCCAGCACCTCCGGGCGCAGACGGCGGCCGTGGCATGCCGGGCACGGACTTTCGCTCATCACTTCTTCAATCTCGCCGCGCGACCACTCGCTGTTGGTCTCGCGGTAGCGGCGTTCCAGGTTGGGGATGATACCCTCGAACGGTTGGCGCATCACGCCGCCCGAAATACGGCTGACCGACAGCTCGAGCGGTTCATCTCCGGTGCCGTACAGCAGCTCGTCGAGCGCCTGCTCGGAGAACTCCTCGATGGGCGTTTCGAGCGTAAAGCCGTGTTTTTTGCCGAGCGCGTTGTAGTACATCGCCGCGATGCTGCCCGTGTCGGCGTTCCCCCAGCCGGAGGCGCGGATAGCGCCCTGCTTGATGGAAAGATGGCGGTTCGGGATAACGCGATCGGGATCCACACGCTTCTGAATGCCCAGACCCGTGCATACCGGACACGCGCCGTATGGGTTGTTGAACGAGAACATGCGCGGCGTAAGCTCCTCGATAGAAATGCCGCAGTCGTCGCAGGCGTAGTTCTGCGAGAACGTGATGGGTTCGCCGCCAATGACATCCGCAATCACCAGACCGCCCGACAGCGCAGACGCGGTCTCCACCGAATCAGTAATGCGTCCGCGGGCGTCCGGACGGATGACAACGCGGTCAACAACGATCTCAATGTTGTGCTTCTTGGTTTTCGCCAGCTTGAATTCTTCCGAAAGATCATGGATTTCGCCGTCTACGCGCACGCGGACATAGCCCTGCTTGCGGGCATCCTCAAACACCTTAACGTGCTCGCCCTTCTTGCCGCGGATGACAGGCGCAAGCAGCTGCACGCGCGTCTTTTCTTCAAGCGCCATCAGCCGGTCAATGATCTGGTCGATGGTCTGCTGGTGAATCTCCTTGCCGCATTTCGGACAGTGCGGCGTACCGATGCGCGCCCACAGCAAACGCATGTAGTCGTAGATCTCAGTGACAGTGCCGACCGTTGAACGCGGGTTCTGCGAGGTGGTCTTCTGGTCGATGGAGATGGCGGGCGACAGACCGTCAATGTAGTCCACGTCCGGCTTGTCCATCTGGCCGAGGAACTGCCGCGCGTAGCTGGACAGCGATTCAACGTAGCGGCGCTGACCCTCGGCGTAGATCGTGTCAAACGCCAGGGACGATTTGCCCGAGCCGGACAGGCCGGTCAGAACCACCAGCTTGTCGCGCGGTATCTTGATGTCGATGTTTTTCAGGTTGTGCTCTCGCGCACCTTTAACGTGAATGTATTCCTGCATTTTTATTTTCCTTTATTGTTACGCATAACGGGTTGAGTAATTGAAAATTGAGAATGGAGAATTGAGAATTATCGCCGCAAAGCGGCGCACCTCGTCGCAGCGCGGACGGAACTCGCGCAAGAATAGCGACATTTTCCATTTTCAATTCTCCATTATCCATTTTCAAGCGCCTTGATCTGATCACGGAGCTGTGCTGCGATCTCAAACTCGAGCATCTTCGCGGCCTCCTTCATCTGGCGGGTCAGGCGGGCGATCTCCTGCTGTTTTTCGCCCTTGCTGCGCAGCTTTTTCTTGCTGCTCGAGGGCACATTCGAGGTGATCTCGATAACATCCTGCACCTTTTTATGCACAGACCTGGGGATAATTCCGTGTGCCTTATTAAACGCATCCTGCAGCGCACGGCGGCGCTCGGTCTCGTCCATCGCGCGCTTCATCGAAGGCGTGATGCTGTCTGCATACAGCACGACCATGCCGTGCTCGTTTCGTGCGGCGCGGCCGATGGTCTGGATGAGCGAGGTCTCCGACCGGAGAAATCCCTCCTTGTCCGCATCGAGAATGGCAACGAGCGACACCTCGGGAATATCGAGTCCCTCACGCAGCAGGTTGATGCCGACAAGCACATCGTACACGCCGAGACGCAGATCGCGCACCAGCTCCTGCCGCTCGATGGTCTTAACATCGTGGTGCATGTAGCGCACCTTGATGCCTGCGGTTTCAAGGTAATCAGTCAAATCCTCGGCCATTTTCTTGGTGAGCGTGGTGACCAGAACCCGTTCGCCCTTGGCTGTGCGGGCGTTGATTTCGCCAATGAGATCGTCAATCTGGCCATCAACCGGACGGACAACGACCTCCGGATCGAGCAGACCGGTCGGGCGGATGACCTGCTCGACCACCTGACCCGAGCGCGACAGCTCGTACTCAGCAGGTGTTGCGGAAACATACACAATCTGGTTCAGACGGTCGTTGAACTCGTCAAAATTGAGCGGGCGGTTGTCATACGCGCTCGGCAGGCGGAAGCCGTTTTCGACCAGACTTTCCTTGCGGGCGCGGTCGCCGTGGTACATGGCGCGCACCTGCGGGAGCGTGACGTGGCTCTCGTCCACGATGAGCAGAAAATCCTTCGGGAAATAGTCGATGAGCGTGTACGGTGCAGAACCCGGCTCACGCCGCGACAGCACGCGCGAATAGTTCTCGACGCCCGAGCAGAAACCGATCTCCTGCAGCATTTCAATGTCGTAGCGGGTGCGCTGCGCGATGCGCTGTGCCTCGATCAGCTTGCCGTTTTCCTCGAAGTATTTTACGCGCTGTTCCAGTTCTTCTTCGAGGTCCTTGATGGCCTCCTCCAGCTTTTCCTTGGGTGTAACGTAGTGGCTCGCCGGAAAAACAGCAATATGCCCCAGTTCACCGAGAGAAACGCCGGTCAGCGGGTTAATACGGCTGATGCGGTCCACCTCATCACCGAAAAACTCGATACGGACAACATCCTCATCCGAGTATACCGGCCAGATTTCCACCGTATCACCGCGCACGCGGAAGCGGTTGCGCTCGAACGCAATGTCGTTGCGCTCGTACTGAATGTCTATCAGTCGGCGGATGAGCTCCTCGCGGCTCATCTCCATGCCCGGACGGATGGAAATCACCATGCTTTTGTAGTCGATCGGATCGCCGAGTGAGTAAATGCACGACACGGACGACACAATGATCACATCGCGTCTCTCGCTCAGCGCCGAGGTCGCAGAGTGGCGCAGGCGGTCAATTTCATCATTGATGGCGGAATCCTTCTCAATATAGGTGTCGGTCGAGGCGATATACGCCTCCGGCTGGTAATAATCGTAGTAGGATACGAAATATTCTACCGCATTCTCCGGAAAAAATTCGCGCAGCTCGGTGCAGAGCTGTGCGGCCAGCGTTTTATTGTGCGCGAGCACCAGCGTCGGGCGCTGGGTCTGCTCGATGATGTTCGCCATGGTGAACGTCTTGCCCGAGCCGGTAACGCCCATCAGCGTCTGCTCGGTCAGACCGTTGTTGATGCCCTCCACCAGTTTGGCTACCGCCTCCGGCTGATCGCCTGCCATTTGGTAGGGGCTGTGTATCTTAAATTCCGGCACAGAGCGTACCTCCTTTTTTGCCACTCAGTATCTTTTTCGCAAGCTGCCGCTTCTTAATCGACCGATAGATGTGAAATTGCTGCGTGCCACAACGCAGTGATCGACCAGCTCCAACCCCAGTTCGGAGAGCGTGCGCTGCAGACGGTCAGTCATATCAAAATCCTCCTGCGAAGGTGTCGGTGTGCCGTTCGGATGATTATGCGCCAGCGCAACGCCTGCCGCACCGGCCATCAAGGCGCCGCGAGCGATCTTGTAGCTGTCCACCTGCACCCGCGCATGTCCGCCGCGGGCGATCTCCTCGCACTTGAGCACACGCCCCGCGCCATCCACATAGGCGGCCAGCAGCACTTCCTCCCGCTCGGCGCACAGCTGCGGCACGAAATACGCGCCGATGCGGTCATAGGTGTTCAGTTTATCGGTAAACTGCTCCATTTTCGCCACATCCGCCTGATAACGGTGAAACAGGGCAAAGCACAGGTGCAGCAGCTCCGCCGAGCGCGGACCGACACCTTCGACCGTCTGCAGCTCGTCCTCGGTTGCCTCGAGCACCGCATGCAGTGAACCAAACCGCTGCATCAGCCGGTGTGCTGTCGGGTTGGTGTCGCCCTGCCGTACCGCAAAATACAGCAGCATCTCCAGCACCTCGTGGTCGCTGAAAATCTCCAGTCCGAACCGGCGGAATTTGTCCAGCATGCGCTGGCGGTGACCCACATGGTGATTTTCCGGCATGGTGTACCACCTTTCTTTTTAATTAGTAGTTAGTAATTAAAGGTGTATCTTCTCCACCGCCTGATTGAGCGCTCTGGTTACCAGCGGACTGTCCTTAATCTCCGGGAACGGAACAGTCGGCTGCGGTGCGCCGTCATGCGGACGCAGGCTCTTGCCCATCCAGAGGACATCGCGCCACTGACCAAATTTATACATGCTTTCCTGATATGCGCCCGAAATGATAAAGCCCATGGCTTTATGGAACTTCATCGACCGCTCATTCGGTGAAGTGATGCCGACGTAGATATTATAGTATCCCTGCATCGCCAGCAGTTCAAACAGCGCGGCGTAAATCGCACCGGCGATGCCGTGGCGGTGCTGCTCCTGTGCAACGTAGATGGACGTTTCGACCGACCACTGATAGGCAGCGCGGGTACGGTGCGGCGCAGCATAGCCATAGCCGACAACCTCGCCGTCAATGCGGCAGACCAGCCACGGCAGCTTTTGGGTATAGGTGCGCCACCGGCGGGTAAACTCCTCCATTGAAGGAGCATCGTACTCGCTCGACACAGTGGTTTGAACAACATACGGCGCATACAGCGCAAGCATCTCGGCAATATCTTCTTCCTCTGCAGGACGCAGAACAACTTCCGGCATGATTTTTTCCTCGTTTCGACATAATCTCGATATAAGTATACCGCATTCATTTTTTATGTTCAATAGGAGATTGCCAAAAAATCGCACATTTGTTCGCCTTGCATCTGCTGATTTTTTTACAGTATAATTCTTGCCGTTCTATATAATATTCTTTGTCATTTCAGCCGATTGCATTTTGCCCTGCCGAGTAGTATACTATGAAAAGCACTGACGAAAACGGCGTTTCGCCCTGCCGGGGAAGAGAAGGAGGCATCGCGCATATGGTTCGCTACGGTTTTATCCATACCAAAGAGGATATCAAGTTTCTGGTCCTGTTCGCCATGGATCTGCTGCCATTTCCGGTCAGCTTCAGCACCATTGTGGACTTAACGACCTGGTGTGACGAAGGCTTTGGCTACTTTGAGCTGAGCGAGGCTTTCTACGAGATGGTTCCGACCGGACACATCGAGGAGATATCCGACGAAGGAGAAACCCTGTACGCCATCACCGAAAAAGGACGCGAGGCTACCCGCATTTTCGAGAAGCAGCTTCCCTATCCGGTCCGCGAAGCCGCACAGCGCTCTGCGCTGCGTGTCGTCCGCCAGATCCGGCGCGACGCCGGCATCCACACCGCCGTCACCGAGCACGGCCCGAACGACCTGACCGTCCGCATGGAAATGGAGCAGGTGTTCGCAGTGGAAATGAACGTCGTCAGTCACGGACAGGCTGCCATGCTCGAGCGTACCTTTAAGGAAAACGCCGAGGCCGTCTATCAAACATTGCTCACCGCAATGACAAAAAACTACGCAAACGAGAAAGAAGCGCAAAAACCTTGAAACACATGAAGCAACTCGGTGTGCTGCTTGCCTGCTGTGTCGGCGGCTCACTGCTCTCCCTTTTACTCCGCGGTCTGCTGCCCGGCAACGTGCTCGGTCTGACCCTGCTGCTCGCCCTGCTCATCTTCGGCGCGGTTCGCCTGCACCATGTAGAGAGCGTAGCGGATTTTCTGCTGCAGAACATGGCGTTTTTCTTTCTGCCCGCCATGCTGGGCGTGCTGGAAATCTGGAACGACATCAAAAGCGAAGCACTTGCCATCCTTGCCGTCTGCCTGCTGACCACGCTGTGTACTGCCGCTGCTACCGCACTGACCGTACATATCGTGTTCCGTCTGCAGCACCGTGAAACCGAGGAGGCGTTCGACCATGACTGATCTTCTCTCCTCTTCGCAGTTCTGGCTGCTGATTTCCATCGGTTTTTATGCACTCGGCGTAGAGATTCAAAGGAAAACCGGCTCTCCGGTCTGCAATCCGCTGCTGATTGCCTCGATTCTGGTCGGTGCGCTGCTGATCGCAACCGGCACCCCCTATCAGACCTATGAGGAATCCGGCAAGCTGATTTCGTTCTTCCTGACACCGGCAACGGTAGCGCTTGCGATCCCGATTTACCGCAAGCTGGATGTACTGCTGAAAAACCTGCTGCCCATCCTGCTCGGCGCGTTCGTCGGCTCGATGGTATCCATCGGCAGCGTGCTGCTCTTCAGCCATCTGTTCGGTCTGAGCGAAAGCACAACGCTTTCTCTCGTGCCGAAATCGGTAACAACTCCGATTGCAGTCGCGGTAGCCGAAATGCTCGGCGGTGTAACCTCCATCACCGCGATTGCGGTTGTCGTCACCGGCATCATCGGCGCGATCATCCTGCCGACCTTTCTCAAGTGCATCGGCGTGCGCAATCCAGTGCAGATGGGTCTGTCCATCGGCACGGCAGCTCACGCAGTCGGTACCTCGCGCGCCATTGAGCTGGGTGAGACCGAAGGTGCAATTTCCGGTCTGGCGATCGGCGTTGCCGGTCTGCTGACGGCACTTATCGTGTCGATTGGCTCGGCAATTCTGTTATAATTGAAAATTGAGAATGGAGAATGTTGCTATCCTTGTGCGATACCCTAATTCTCCATTATCCATTCTCCATTCACAAAACCACCTTTCCCCTGCATAAAATGCAGGAAGAAAGGTGGTTTTTCTATGGTGATCCATGTTGTTCGGCCGGGTGATTCGCTGTACCGCATTGCGCAGCTGCACGGTATTCCCCTGCCGTTCCTCATCCAGCAGAACGAGCTGCACGAGCCGTACCGCTTAACGCCCGGGCAGACCATTGTCGTTCCGCAGCCGGAAAAAACGTACATCGTCCGCCGCGGCGACACGCTCGGCAGCATTGCCGCGCAGAACAGCACAACCGTGATGCAGCTGTGGCAGAACAATCCGCAGCTTGGCGGCACCGACCGCATTCAGCCGGGGCAGATGCTTGTACCCAGCTATGGAAATAAGCTGGGACGCTTTGCGGTGAACGGCTACGCCTATCCGAGCATCGACCTGCGCGTTCTGCGCCGCACACTGCCCTATCTGACGTACTTATCCGTATTTTCCGTCGGTTTTGACAACGCAGGACGCATTTTACCGTTCTCCGCCGAGCTGCTCGTGCGCATGGCGCGGCAGTATCAGGTAAAGCCTTTGCTCGTTCTGACAACACTCGGCGAGGACGGGCAGTTCTCCGGCGAACGTGCCCACCGGTTGCTGAACACCCCGACGGCTCGCGCGGCGCTGATCGAAAATCTGGCACAGGTACTGGCCATGCAGGGCTTCGCCGGTGTGGACATCGACTTTGAGTATGTGCCGCCGGAGGACGCGGACGCATATGCCGCGTTTGTCCGCTCGGTCCGCGAGCGGCTCTCGCCTGCCGGATACACGGTCTTCGCGGCACTCGCGCCTAAAACCTCCGCCGCGCAGCAAGGTCTTCTGTATGAGGCGCACGACTATGCCGCGCTCGGCTCTGCGGCGGACCGTGCCCTGCTGATGACCTATGAATGGGGTTACACGCTGTCCGCTCCGATGGCGGTCGCGCCGATTAACAAGGTAGAGCAGGTCGTGCGGTTTGCCGTGTCGCAGGTGCCGCCGAATAAGCTGTTCATGGGCATCCCGAACTACGGCTACGACTGGGCGCTTCCCTATGTGCAGGGACAGTCGCGCGCCCGCAGTCTGGGCAACGTGCAGGCCGTCGAGCAGGCGATTCAGGTCGGTGCGCCGATTCATTATGATGACACGGCACAGTCTCCGCACTACAACTACTGGCGCGACCGTGCCGAGCACGAGGTCTGGTTTGAGGATGCGCGTTCTATCCGTGCCAAGCTGGCGCTTGCCGGAGAATATCAGCTGGCAGGCGTCAGCATCTGGAATATCATGCGGTATTTTCCGCAGCTGTGGCTCGTGCTGAACAGCCTGTACGACATCGAAAAGCTTGGATAAAATTCACCAAACCGACCGAATTTTCCCTGTTTCGGTCGGTTTTTTCCGTGTTCCGGCAGTTTCTCCTCGGATTTCCATTGCAAAACGGTTACAAAACCCGCTATCATACGGTGCATGGGAATTTCCCGCAAAATCCAAGGAGGTATCTACCTATGAAGTTCAAGAGACTCGTGCCGCTGGCACTTGCGCTTGCCATCACATCCACCACTGCTGCAGAAGCCGCACATCTGCAGCAGAACCGCTTTTCGTTTGTGGTGCGTCCGAATTACACGCAGACGGTCAGCCGTCCTTCTGCGAGCAAGCCCTCACAAAGCACCGCCGCGAACAGCAGCTACGCCGCGCAGGTGGTCTCGTTGGTGAACGCCGAACGTGCCAGGCAGGGACTGCCCGCGCTGACCATCAGCACCACGGTGCAGCAGGCGGCGCAGACCCGCGCCGGAGAACTGCAAACCAGCTTTTCGCACACACGTCCGAGCGGCGCATCCTGCTTTACCGCGCTGACCGAGGCCGGCGTTTCCTACGCGCGTGCCGGTGAAAACATCGCCTATGGTCAGAGCACACCGGAGGCTGTTGTCCAGTCGTGGATGAGCTCGTCCGGCCACCGCGCGAACATTCTCAGCAGCAGCTTCACCACCATCGGTGTAGGATACACCGTTGTAAACGGTACGGCCTGCTGGTCGCAGTTCTTCACGGCATAAACGCAAAAACAGACCGCATTTGCGGTCTGTTTTGCTCTATCCTGCCGTTTATCACGAGAGCGGATATACCTCACCGTTGATGGTGACCGACTGCACATTATCCAGGTCAAATGCACGCGCAAGCACCGCAATCTCGGTGTCGATGCGGTCGGTGTCCTCAGTGGAATTGAAACCGTAAGTGTACAACGTCCGGTCGATATCGGCGTTTTCATCCAGAATAACGTACTCCGATCCGTCCTTCAGCTGCACGCTCAGCGTATCCACATCATCCACCGTGCAGTGCATATCCGCGTTGCGGATGCGAATACCGATTTGCGACAGGGTTACATCACCGTCTGCGCTCGTCAGGTACGGCATCTGCTGAAATTCCGGCAGATCGACCGCCAGAACCGTCTTTGCGGTACCCGCTCCGTCCGCACGCACGGTCGTTTTACCCGGCTCAAGCGCCTCCAGACGGAGCGGCTCTCCCTTCTTGTAATCGCTCGAAATCGCAAATGCGCCCTCGAAATAGTAGTCGTTGTCGGTCGAACGCGCGGTATCGAGATAAAATTCACTGCCGCAGAAGCCGCTGTCGCCGTACATGACCTCGAAATCAAGCTGTCCCTCCTCGGCATAGCACGAGGACAGCGTGGACCATGTGATGTCTGGCTTGTTCTGATAGCTGTCGATCAGGTGCGCCAGCGTGAACGGCTTTACGCCGTCCTGCTTTTTGTTTGCAAGGTGCAGACTGATCACGCCCGTGCCCGCACTCTCGTCAAACAGCACGGACTCCACCGACAGACGGTAATGCTCGTTCTCGTCGGTCAACTTGGCATTGTCCGCCGTCTGCACATACCCTTCGAGATTCGCGTCTCCGCCATTCGGAAACAGCAGCGGAAACCAGCTCTGTGCATTCGCGGCAAATGCGGTTCCGCCGATGCACAGCGCGGCAGCCAGTCCGGCGCAGACGATTTTCTTCGATGAAAAACGGCGTACCGGCTTGCTTTCTCGCTCGGGCAGGCTGTCCAGCGCCCTGCGGACACTGCGGTCAAATTCTTCGGTCATTTTCGGAAAATCATTATGGTTCATCATGCGAAGCACGCTCCTTTCAAGTCCTTGCGCAAATGCTCTCTTGCCGCTCGGAGACGGGTCTTGACCGTGTTTTCCGGTATGCCGAGCATTCCGGCAATCTCACGGGTCTTAAAGCCCTCTAAGTAGTACAGCTCCACCGGCAGGCGCAGCTTTTCCTCCAGTGCGGTGATGGCGGCATACAGGTCGCTGTGATCATCAGCCGCAGGCGCCGGTATCGCCTCTGCAGCAGCCGCATCATACGGCGCAAGCCGCTGCTGACGGCGCAATATCGTGCTGCACTCGTTGATGAGTATACGGACCAGCCACGTTTTGAAATACCGTGTGCTGCGCAGCGAATCCAGCTGCTCCCACGCCCGCAGGATTGCCTGCTGCGCCGCGTCAGCACAGTCATACTCGCTGCGGAGCATGGTTTTCGCTACGCGGTACAGCGTAGGCTCGGCTGCCAGCACCGCGGAGGTAAATTGCTCTCTATCCATCATAAGCGAATTCTCCTTTCCGAAAGCGTCCGGACAGCGCAGACAGGTTTCGTCAAAAGCGCTTTCTGTCTGCGGCTTTCATCTATTAGACGGTTCGGTGCGGCAAATGGTTTTGTGAAAGGGAAAATTTTTCGTATTTGCATTTTGCATTACCTATTATACAGTACAAGCGCACAGAATGAAATCGGTGCAAAGATTCAAAGCGCATTTCCCCATCGTATCGCACAATACAAATGAATAAATGAAGAATGCTGAATCTCCACGTTCATTTTCCATCCTCAACTCTCCATTCCTGAACCGATAGACAAAAGTCTCCCGCCATGGTATACTGTCCTTATCTGGTATAGTTAAGGCAACACCGCACAATTAAAGCTGCGGCTCCTTGCGCAGGCTCCGGTCGCGCTGCCGCGGCGCTTTGCGGAAATTTTGCGTCCTGACTTTGTTGCGATTTCACAGTAATACATTAAGTATTACTGCAAAACCGCGCCTCGTTAGTACACAAAATTTGCTCGCAAATCGCTCTTGTTCAATTATGCGGTATTGCCTTAATTCGAGTCGAAGATCGAGTTACTTATTGATAACTATTATCAAATAAAAAATATTATTTATTTTTAAGAAAACCTATTGACATTTTGGCACAACACGGTTATACTAAAGTTGTTCCAAGGAGAGAAAGGAAGGAACGATTTGAGAATCACACATGAAGCGGATTATGCAATTCGTGTGACCTATTGTCTGGCACTTGCAGGCGAAAAGCAGTGCGCGAAGGATATTTCCGAGGCGACCGGCGTAACACTCCGGTTTGCACTTAAAATTCTCCGCAAGCTGACACAGTCCGGTATTACAAAATCCTACAAGGGCGTTGCCGGCGGCTATGAGCTGAACCACTCCCCATCGGAGATCAGTCTCGGCGCGATCATCGAATGCATTGATGGTCCGATCGCTATTAATCACTGCCTTGCAAATGAGTTCCAGTGCACACACATGGGCACCCAGAATGAATGTGATTTTCATCGCGTGTTCTCGGAGATCAACCGGTCTCTGCGCGATCAGCTTTGTTCGATAACAATGGATCGTTTCCTGCCCCCTCAAAAATAAATTTGTTCAACGATACAGGAGGAAAAAATCATGAAAAAGTTTGTTTGTTCCGTATGTGGTTATGTATATGAAGGCGAAGCAGCTCCGGCAGAGTGCCCGATCTGCCACGCACCGGCTGAGAAGTTCAAGGAGCAGGCTGGCGAAAAGACCTGGGCTGCTGAGCACGTTGTAGGCGTTGCACAGGGCGCTCCGGAGGACATCATGGCTGACCTGCGTGCTAACTTTGAGGGCGAGTGCTCCGAGGTTGGTATGTATCTGGCAATGGCTCGCGTTGCACACCGCGAGGGCTATCCGGAAATCGGCCTGTACTGGGAGAAGGCTGCATTCGAGGAAGCAGAGCACGCTGCTAAGTTCGCAGAGCTGCTCGGCGAGGTTGTAACCGACTCCACCGAGAAGAACCTGCAGATGCGTGTAGACGCTGAGAACGGCGCAACCGCCGGCAAGTTTGATCTGGCAAAGCGCGCTAAGGCTCTCAACCTCGATGCGATCCATGACACCGTACATGAGATGGCACGCGACGAGGCCCGCCATGGCAAGGCTTTCGAGGGCCTGCTGAAGCGTTACTTCAACAAGTAATTGAGACTATTCAGAGGACAGGCAGAAATGCCTGCCCTCTTTTTTTCAGAAACCGATAAACAGCAGCCTGTCCGCTCTTGGAACGGACAGGCTGCTGTTTTATTTGTGTTTTTCACTTTTGCATTGCACGGGACAGCCGGAGCAGTGTCCGGAACAGCCGGACGGATGCTTTTTCATCGAACGGAGCGCGGCAAACAGCGCGATGCCGATCAATGCCAGAATCAAAATAGTGGGGAGATTCATATACCGTGCCCCCTTATGCCAAACCAAATGCCAGACCGATACAGCGGACGGCAAAGGCAATAAGCCATGCAATCACGCATTGGGTCAGCGCAGTCGTGATGGCAGCCCGTGTGCTGCCCATCTCACGCTTTACGGTAGCGATTGCCGCAACACAAGGGGTGTAGAGCAGCACGAATACCAGAAATACGACCGCGGTAAACGGCGTAAACAGGGTGCCGATGCTGGATACCTCGCCGCCGAGCAGCAGCGTCAGCGTGGATACAACGCTTTCCTTTGCGGTAAAGCCGGTAATCAGGGCGGTGGACACACGCCAGTCCGCAAAGCCGAGCGGTGCAAACAGCGGTGCAAAAATGCTGCCCAGCGCAGCCAGCAGGCTGCTTTCCGGCATAGACACCACATTAAAGCGTGCATCGAAGGTCTGCAGGAACCAGATTACGATAGAAGCGGCAAAGATAATGGTAAATGCCTTCTGGATAAAGCCCTTTGCCTTTTCCCAGATAAGGTGCACAACACTTTTGGCACTGGGCAGACGGTAATTCGGCAGCTCCATGACGAACGGAACCGGTTCGCCCTTGAAGCGGGAGACCTTCAAAATAACCGCATACAGGATGCCGCAGAGAATGCCGAACAGATACAGGCCTATCATAGCAAGCGCACGATACCGCCTGGGGAAAAAGGCGCTGATCATCATGGTGTAGATGGGCAGCTTGGCCGAGCAGCTCATAAACGGGGTAAGTAAAATCGTCATGCGGCGGTCACGCTCACTGGACAGTGTGCGGGTAGCCATAATGGCCGGAACCGAGCAGCCGAAGCCGACCAGCATCGGCACAAAGCTGCGGCCGGACAGTCCCAGCTTGCGGAGCGGCCGATCCATGATAAAGGCCACACGCGCCATATAGCCGGTGTCCTCCAGAATCGAGAGGAAGAAGAACAGCGTTACAATGGTCGGCAGGAAGCCGAGTACGCTGCCAACGCCGTTTGCGATACCGTCTACAACGAGCGAGTGAACAACGGGGTTGATCTGCAGGGCGGATAACCCGGCATCCAGCCACGAAATGCAGGCATTGACCAGAACGGTCATGCCGTCGGACAGCCATGCGCCGATCCAGCTGAAGGTCATGATGAAGATCAAACCCATGATACCGGCAAAGCAAGGGATAGCGGTGTATTTGCCGGTCAAAAAGCGGTCGATCGCCATACTGCGTTTATGCTCTTTGCTCTCGTGCGGGCGGACGACTGTTGTGCTGCACAGGTTTTCCAGAAAGCTGAACCGCATGTTTGCCAGCGCCGCTTCGCGGTCCAGACCGGAATCCTTCTCCATGACGGATACGATCTGGTCAAAAACGGAGCGATTGTCATCAGACAGCGCGAGCGCCTTTTCGATGAGCGGGTCCTTTTCGATCAGCTTGGTGGCGGCAAAGCGCACCGGCAGACCGGCTCGTTTGGCATTCGGCTCGATCATCAGGGCAGTTGCATGGATGCATCGGTGAACAGCGGCGACCGGATCGTTCTTGTCGCTGCTGTCCTGGCAGAAGTCGATGCCTCTGGGTGTTTCCTGATAGCGTGCGATGTGGATCGCGTGGTCGATCAGCTCATCAATGCCCTCGTTCTTTGCTGCCGAAATCGGCACTACCGGAATGCCGAGTGCCTGCTCAAGCTCATTTACATGGACGGTGCCGCCGTTCGCACGAACCTCGTCCATCATATTCAGCGCCAGCACCATCGGAATGCCCAGCTCCATCATCTGCATGGTCAGGTAGAGGTTTCGCTCAATGTTGGTCGCGTCTACAATATTGATGATGCCATCCGGCTTGTTGTCCAGCAGAAAGCTGCGGGTTACGATCTCCTCGCTGGAATACGGTGACAGCGAATAGATGCCGGGCAGGTCGGTAACGGTTGCCTCCGGATGGCTGCGGATCGTGCCGTCCTTGCGGTCCACCGTAACACCGGGGAAGTTGCCGACATGCTGGTTGGCACCGGTCAGCTGATTGAACAGCGTCGTTTTGCCGCAGTTCTGATTGCCGGCAAGCGCAAAGGTCAATTTTTTACCGGCAGCCGCGGCTTTGGCGTGCTCATAAATGTGGTAGTCCTTGGATTTCCTGAGCTCGCCCATGCCGGGGTGCGCCGCAGGATGGTGGCGTACCTGTCCGGCGGAAGGCTTTTTTGTTCGCTGATACGGCGTGCCGACTTCGATCTTCCGCGCTTCATCCAGGCGCAGGGTCAATTCATAGCCGCGCAGCTCAAACTGCACCGGATCCCCCATCGGAGCGACCTTCTGCAGCGTAACCTCGGTCTGCGGCGTCAGTCCCATATCGAGCAGGTGATGGCGTAAGGCTCCGCTTCCGCCTACCGCGGTAATCTTCGCACTTTCATGCGGTTTCAGTTTATCCAATGTCATATCTATATCTCCTCGCGGCTTCATGCCGTAGACAGTTTTGCTCTATACTCGTGTACTATTATTCTCCTATGAGCGGGAGTTGTCAATGCTTATTATACAGCAATCCTGCCGATTGTGCACGCGCAGCGCACGGATGACATTGAGAATTACGAGGAACATAACGCCAACAGGGGCGGAAGTCAAGGGGCACCCTCGTCCATTGGAGCCTCGCCGGCGGCGTAGCGCCCCTTGCCCTTCGAGCCGGATTGTTAATCAGGCATCCGATTTTCAAAATAGATTGCCAGCTGGGCATGAATCATGCTCCAGTCCTGTCTGCGGCCGGTCCACTTTTTCGTGATGTCGATCATTGCCAGATACAGCATTTTGAAAAAGCTGTCATCGGTTCGGTCTTACTATGTTCTTTATACTCTGCATCAGTATTACTTGTGGGCAATTTCTGCCCCATGCAAGGGGAAGAATCCTGCACGTCCATTGGGCAGATATTGCCCTCTGGACGGGAAGAAACCTGCACCCTGTCTGGAATATGCAGAAAGATGCGGTTCGCCTGATTCCAGCCCTGACGGACGCGGGTGATCAGCCCGGCATTTTCCAGCTCCCGCAGGGCGGTTTTGACCGTCCGCTCACTCCGGTCAAGGTCATCCGCCATCTGCTTGATCGTATAGATCACATACACATTCCCATCCTCGGACACCCAGCCGCTTTTCTGGGAAAGCGTTGTGCGGTTGAGCAGCAGCCCATAAAGTAGCTTGGCGTTGATGGAATATTCGCCCGCCAGCATGAAGCGCGACAAGGGAATGAACGGCGGCAATGTGGTGTTCAGTTTGAAATAGATTTTTCATCACATCCTCTCTGGTCTGGTGTGATACGGCTGCTATGGCGGCTTGTCCGTTGGTCCCCTTGGAAGCGAGGCAGTGCGCCCCGCCTTAGAGCGTTTCGACTGATAATGCGGGCAAATAACGACAACCGCCCGGAAACTCTGCTTGCAATCGTGGACGCAGCGGCGGCTAACTTTTTCTGCTCGGTGTAATCGACCTTGATGATGTACCCGTCAATCAGCATTTTCCGGGCATACGCGCCGAAGTTGCGGGTGCCAAGCTGGTTCATCTTGTGGCGAACCATGCTCAATTCCTGCTCATTCAGGCAGATTTCTTTGCGGATGGGTCGCGTGCGGTCTGGCATATTGAAACACTCCTTTCACAATACAACGGACATTTTTTCTCAAAAACTTGGTAATGACGAAAAGAAAATTTTGAAGACGAGGGCATTGGCGATTCGTTGCCCCTCACTTTACAACGGACATTTCTTCGTCGAAACGCAGGTATCGAAACGAAAGATTTTCAAAAAATATGCGCCCCTGCTTTTGCAAAAGCGGGAGCGCGTTGTATTTGCGGATATGAGATTTGAGAGAATAGCAAGTACATCCGGTGTCCGTACCCACCGGAAAAATGAGCGTTTCAGCCTTGCAGCCGATACGCCCATTTTGATTTTTGGGGAAGCCCCAAACCCTTGATTTTTAAGTTGTAGATACTTTCTGGGCTTTTCCGAAAAGCCCTTTCTTTTATTCGCTTTGACGATTATAATTATACTGTGATTTTATAAGCAGACGCAGAACGGAACTGCAACAGGAGTGCTGCCCATGAAGTATTTATCTATCGCGCAAACCGCCGAACGCCGGGGTATCTCCACCCGCCGTATTCAGATTTTATGCGGCGAGGGGCGCGTCCCCGGTGCGATCCGCATTGGCTCGGTCTGGGGGATTCCAGAGGACGCAGAGAAGCCAGCGGACGCGAGAATCAAGAACAGCAAGTATATCAAGAAGCCCGCCGAAAACGAAAAATGAGCCGCATCATGTCTCAACGGAAAACATTCTGCCGGACGAGCAAGGTGTTGCTTCCTTTGGCACGACTGATTCTTCAGAGCGAGTGACATATTTTCAAGCGGAGGACGTGCTTGTTAGCAACATCCGTCCATATTTCAAAAAGATGTGGTTCGCAACAACTTCGGGCGGGTGTAACGCCGATGTCCTGTGTTTTAGAGCCTTGGACAAGAAGTACGCATACCTTCTGAAATCCATGTAACGTTTAACATATATAGCTAAGACGGAAGGGTGGTTTGAATTATGCCAAATATCCTTGTGGTTGAGGACGATGAAAACTTGAATCGTGGAATTACATTTTCACTGAAAAAATCCGGATATGAGGTTTTTTCAGCA
>ERZ772878.139-NODE-139-length-94457-cov-14.9355_pt1 | contig 94457 bp, 73 predicted proteins | sample MGYA00580578_ERZ772878 | MGnify/ENA primary metagenome ERZ772878 (study PRJEB29015, sample SAMEA2737686) | human gut metagenome | biome: human gut; feature: human-associated habitat; material: faeces | place: China | collected 2012 ...
CTGATTTCCGCGTCCTCTTCGCCATAAAGAAGTCTTTTGCTTTACAAGCGTATCATTCCAACAAATACAAATTTCACTAATTATTTACCCTATGATGTGCCGCCACGGAATCTTTTGTCAGTCCTTTAAAGCTATATCCTTGTCCTCTATAATATTCTATAATCTGAGGCAATGCTTCAACAGTTGTATCTTTTGCATCCGTATCATGCATCAGAATTGTCACATGATCTGCTGAACATAATGTAGCATTTTGAACCAGTTTGCTGACTGCGACATTATTTCCACTTGCATCTGTAGAATCACAGTTCCAGTCAAAGTATTCATAACCTTTTTCATGAACCGCTTTGGTCAGCGTTGTCATTAATCCCTGCACATAGTCTGCACTGACTGTATTACTTGATCCACCCGGGAAACGGATGAGTGTAGATTTCTCTCCTGTAATCTTTTCTACAAGGTCTGAAACTTTTTGAAGATCATCGAAATATGCCTGCTCCGAAGCATAGACCGTAGCATAATCATGCGTATATGTATGCAGTCCGATGGAATTTCCTTCATCAAATGCTCTCTTGATCAGGTCATCATGCTCCCGATGGTTTCCCGTTACAAAAAATGTTCCTTTTATATTATACTGCTTTAAAATATCAAGAATTTTCCCTGTATTCTCTGATGGGCCGTCATCAAAGGTCAGATATACGATCTTCTCTTTCCACTCAGGATTTGCCTTTACGGTAATCTTTCTCTCCACCTTTGTCTCATTCCCCGAACGGTCTTTTGCGACATAAGTTACCACATATGTTCCTGGTGTATTCAGGTCTGCCTTTGTCGAATCCACTCTTAAAGACGGATCTGGATCTGCATTATCTTTTACAGTTACTCCACTGGAAAAATCCATGGTCTTTCCCTGCAAAATTTCCGTATCTTCCGCCCCTGAAATTTCAGGTGGTGTCTTATCTTCTTCCAGGATCAACTTTGACTTTCCTGTCGTCTTATTACCATAGATGTCTTTTGCCTCCACAGAAATGGAATATTCTCCCGCTTTATCCCATTTTTTAGCATTCAGAATCTTTAATGACACTTCCGATGCATCTTTCACCTTTTTCACAAAATCATCTGCAGTCACTGCTCCGCCAAGATCTACCGTATAGGAATTTTTCATCTCCAATACTGGCGGCTTCGTATCTCTTACTTTTACTGTAACCGTCTTTTTTCTTCCCCTCCAGGAATAAGTCACCCGATAATCTCCCTCTTTCGTATTATCTACCGAACCAGTGATCTTCACCTGAGAAGCTTTTCCCGCAAAGACGTAACGGATATTTTTCTTCAGATTCACTGAATCTTTCAATTCCACATCAATAACGCTGTTTTTCAATATAACCGGATTCACTCCAAAATAAATTCTTGCACCGATAATCGGAAGAAATAGCACTGCCAGAATAGCTAAGACCAGTCTTCTGCGTCTTCTCTTAAGTCCACGCAGTTTCTCTGCCTTTCTCCTTCTCCGTCTTCGTTCCATTTCCGTTTCTGCTTCTCTGTTGTCCCTTACCATGATACTCTCATCTCTTCTGTATTTTATATTCCTGCCCTTACGATAACATTCTCTTTTTCCGTTGACAAGAGGCCTCGGATAATCATAAATAATTATTAAGAAATCCTTCTTTAAAACCCAAGAATTTCTCCCCAAAAAAGGAATCAGAATCCAAGGATTTCATTCACCGAGCTTAATCTTTCAAAAAATTCTCTGTAAAATTCTTCATCTTCTTTCGCCTGAAAAGGCGTCTGATAAAACCGCTGAAGAATCAGCAACGTCAGAACCTTCTGATTCTGTTCATCCAGTTCTTTCATTCCATCTTCACTCTTATTAAGGAACTCGTGCCACCTGCTAATATAAGTTTCATAAGTTTTCAGGTTTTCAATCCCCAGCCATTTCTTTACTTTCATCTTTCCACGTGATTTTTTTCGACATTCATCAATTTGAAGAAAATAATGAAATCCATTTTTCTCATAATATCTGCCCAATGGAAAAAGCCTGCAGATTCCCGGCCTGTATGGATGGATCGAGCAGCGTCCTTCTTCATTCAGAAAGGAACAGACCTCTCTCGTTCCGTTCATACGCAGATTGGGCAAAATAATTCCATCCACAACATTCAGCTCCAGTTCTTTTTTCAGAAGTTTCTCCAACATCCTGCCTGTTCCTCGTTGCATTTTCCATGTATCCATCGGATCTAAAACAACCGAAGTTCCCATATTCTGACAGCATGCAGAACACCCTGCACAATCTCCACATTCTACTTTGACCATATCATTGGCAGAATACAGCCGTCCATCAGATATTTCATTCAAATCTACATTTCTCTTCATTCCGTCACCACCTTTTCTTTTTACTGCTGCCACATCCCCTGCAGCAAAAAAGAAAAGGCTGTCACTGTAGAATCCGTCTCATTCATCTGATCCATCATCTCCGGTCAACAACCTTTTCTCTATCTTTTGATCACGCTCTGGCGATCATTTTCAGGAAAGTAATCCTGGAAATTATCCCTCGTATCCATTTGGATTCTGGCTCTGCCATCTCCATGAATCTTCGCACATCTCATCCAGTCCTCTTTCAGCTACCCAGTGCAGCTCTTCTTTTGCCTTGGATGCGTCACAATAGCATGTTGCGATATCTCCGGCACGACGAGGCTTGATCTCATACGGAATCTCTTTTCCGCATGCCTTGCTGAATGCTTTTACCATATCAAGAACAGAATATCCATTTCCTGTTCCAAGGTTGTATACGGATACTCCTGCTTTCTCTTTCAGTTTCTCTACTGCACGCACATGTCCGATCGCAAGGTCAACTACATGGATATAATCACGGACACCTGTACCGTCATGCGTATCATAGTCATCTCCGAATACTCCAAGACGCTCTAATTTACCGATAGCTACCTGAGTGATATATGGAATCAGGTTGTTCGGGATTCCCTTCGGATCTTCACCGATGAGACCGCTCTTATGTGCTCCGATCGGGTTGAAGTAACGAAGAAGTACTACATTCCACTCAGGATCTGCTGTATGAAGATCTGTCAGGATCTGCTCCAGCATCCACTTTGTCCATCCGTATGGATTTGTGCAGGTTCCTTTCGGGCATTTCTCAGTGATCGGAATAAATGCCGGATCACCATATACTGTTGCAGAAGAACTAAAGATAATATTCTTCACACCATGGTTTCTCATAACATCACAAAGCGTAATCGTTCCGCCAATATTGTTCTCATAATACTCAAGCGGCTTTGCTACAGACTCACCAACTGCTTTCAGTCCTGCAAAATGAATCACTGACTCAATTTCTTCTTTCTCAAAGATCTCATTCATAGCTTCTTTATCACGAATGTCTGCTTTGTAGAATTTCAGGTCTTTTCCTGTAATCTTTTTTACTCTTTCCAGTGACTTTTCAGATGCGTTGTATAAGTTATCTGCAACAACAACATCATATCCTGCATTCAGAAGTTCCACACAGGTATGGCTTCCAATAAATCCGGCTCCTCCGGTTACTAAAATTGACATTTTAACTCCTCCTTCAACCAATATGATCAAGTTATCTTTCCTTCAACTTACAGGTACATTATACCATAAATTCTCTGAATATACCTTGTATTTTTGGTTCATCTTATGGTAAAAATGTTGCACGATCAGCGATTATATTTTGCTACGATCTCCTGCATGATATCCCATTTCTTTTCCATATCTGCCACCAGTTTGAACTGGGTACGGCATCTGTCAAGATTGTGCTTTTCTCTGTGGATCTTGAAGTAATGATCTCCATCCAGATAATCTGTCAGGAAACGCATACCGCACTCAAAAGTCATGACTTTTGCTCCCATCGGAAGAAGTTCAACTTCTTTCTTTGTCAGCTTTCCGTCACATCCCTCAAGGAAGCCCTTTACATAGATTTCAAAAAGATCCATACTGCAGGATACTTTGCTTAAGTCTGTCTCATCCTCTGCTGCTGTACTTGCCCCAAAACGGATGGAATCACCAAAATCGTTCATTGCAAGTCCCGGCATAACTGTATCAAGATCAATAACGCAGATTCCCTTTCCGGTCTTGTCGTCGATCATAATATTGTTCAGCTTTGTATCATTGTGCGTGACACGAAGCGGAAGTTTTCCTTTGTCCTGAAGCTCCCCAAATACATTTGCCACGTCTTCATGTGCCAGTACAAAGTTGATCTCATCCTGTACTTCTGCTGCACGTCCGCATACATCCTTTGCAACGGTATCTTTAAATACCTGGAATCTTGCTCTTGTATCATGGAATCCCTTGATCGTCTCATTGAGTGTCTCTGCAGGATAATCAGCCAGCATCCGCTGGAAATGTCCAAATGCGACTGCACTTTCGTAAAAGTCTTCCGGTTTCTCTACCTGGTCATAACTGCTTGCATCCGTAATGTATACATAAGAACGCCAGTACTCACCCTTAGAATCCACATAGTAAGGCTTTCCATCCTTTGCCGGGATTACATTCAGAGTTTCACGCTCCGGATCTCCGCCGTTCTCAATGATCTTCTTACGAAGGAACGTCGTAACCCCTACTACATTCTCCATCAGTTCTACCGGATTCGTAAAAATCTCACGGTTCATACGCTGAAGGATCACTTTCAGGATTCCCATCTCTGAAATCTCATACTTTAAAAGATATGTATCATTAATATGACCGCTTCCAAAAGGCTCTTTACTTAAAAGCTTTCCCTCATAATCAAAATTTGCAATCGCTTCATTGATCTGTGCTTCAGACACTCTTCCCATCTTTAGTCTTCCTCCCATAATTTCTGCGGATACTCTCCTGCATCTTTCAATGCCTGGATTGCCTCTACAACAACCGGCTTGTCCTCTTTATATGTAACTCCATACCATTTATCTTCTGACTCAAGTACCTGCACGGTTGCTCTCTCAGACTCTAATAAGTTGCTCACAACAGATGGCAGGAAATACTCACACTTCATCGGATTCTCTTTCAGTCCTTTTTCAAGAAATGCAGGAAATTCTGCCTTGATCTCATCCAGAATACTTCTTGTAAATCCCCACATATTCATAGAAACCAGTGTCTCCGGATCTACCTCTGTCCATGTAGCTCCGTCATCCTCTGAATATGCAATTCCACCATTACGCTTCTCAATTCTTGTACGCTCATGAACTGCAACTAATTCTTTTGCATCATTCAGGTCACAGATCCCTCTTGCAACATGTCCGTTATCTGTCACCGTATTTTTCAGACGGTATCCCACCATGGTATAACGGTATTTGTCATCATCTTCATGCGTTGTCAGATAATTATAGATTACTTCAAATGCATGACGACCATAATAATCATCTGCATTGATAACAGCAAATGGTCCATCCACTTCATCAATCGCACTCAGAACTGCATGAGCCGTTCCCCATGGCTTCACACGACCCTCCGGAACTTCAAATCCTTCCGGCAGGTTATGAAGATCCTGATATGCATATGCAACATCCATGATCTTTTCCATTCTGTTGCCGACTGCTTCCTTAAAATCAGCCTCATCCTCTTTTTTAATGATAAATACAACTTTTTCAAATCCCGCACGCTTTGCATCGAAGATCGAAAAGTCCATAATGATATGTCCTTCTTTATCGACTGGATCGATCTGCTTCAGTCCGCCATATCTGCTTCCCATTCCAGCCGCCATAATTACAAGAACCGGTTTTTTCATGATTGATTCCTCCATTTCACTTTCTATGTTACACTTCTTCTATTGTATGATAAAACCCCATAAAAATCTTTATACTATCTTATCTTTCATTTGCACAATCTGCATTTTCTCTTTGCATTTTCGGAAAATAATGCTATGATATCCTTACTAAGAACATTTTTGAAAAAGGAGGAGGCCCAGAATGCATATTGTAGCTGCAAATACAGATCATTTTTCAAATCCAAAGAAATATTATGGAATTCAGCTTCAGGATCTTTTTCATATAGAAGAGCTGTTTTCCCTTCATTATTTTGAATATATGAGTACCTTTTCTTTTCCCGGAGAATCCCATGATTTCTGGGAGTTTGTATTCGTTGATAAAGGAGAAGTGGAGATTGGTGCAGGTCCTCTTACCCATACTCTCAGACGCGGAGAAATCGCGTTTCACTACCCGGGTGAATTTCACTGGGTCAAGGCAAACGGAAAGATCGCACCGAATCTGATCGTGATCTCTTTTTCCTGCACAGATCCTGCGATGGAATTTTTCAGAGGAAAGATCCTTCACCTCGAAGAAACTGAACGTCGGCTGCTTGCCGGAATCATTGCAGAAGCAGGAAGTTTTTTGGAAGGACGGCTGGACGATCCCTATCAGACATCCCTGCAGATCAGGAAAGATGCATCCCCTGTCTGTGGTCAGCTTATCCGCCTTCATTTAGAAGAACTTCTCCTCAGCCTTTACCGGCGTAATCAGAATCCTCTTCTGACCGGAGAAGTTTCCCGGACCCCACTGTCTGACCGGACACTCTCCAAAAATACAGATGCAGAATTATTCTCTCATATAAAGAACTATCTGCTCAGCCATCTGGCGGATCATTTAACGATTGAGCAGATCTGCCATGATAACCTGATCAGCCGCTCCCGTCTGCAGAAATTATTCCGGGATTCGGAAAGGACAGGAGTGATTGAATATTATTCTGCCTTAAAGATCAGTGAAGCAAAATCCATGATCCGCAGCGGACAGATGAATTTTACTCAGATTTCTGAATACCTTGGATACTCTTCCATCCACTATTTTTCCCGGCAGTTTAAGCGTTCTACCGGGATGACGCCATCAGAATATGTCTCTTCTATTCGGGCCCTTGCGGACGAAGGACATAAAAAAACATAACGCAATTTCCCTTAACACCAAAAAATCATCACAAAGCCCCCACTCATTATCAACGAAAGCATGATAATAAGTGGGGGCTTTTGACCCCGACATCATTTTATTATCCGGCAGTATTCCTTTTACTTACTGCTGTACATTAAATGCCTTGATTCCCGGATATACTGCACTTGCTCCGAGTTCTTCCTCAATTCTTAAAAGCTGATTATATTTCGCTACACGCTCGGAACGGCTCGGTGCACCGGTCTTGATCTGGCAGGTGTTCAGTGCAACTGCAAGATCTGCGATCGTTGTATCTTCTGTCTCACCGGAACGATGGGATGCGATTGCTGTATATCCTGCCTTATGTGCCATCTTAATTGCTTCCAGTGTCTCAGATACAGAACCGATCTGATTTAATTTGATCAGGATAGAATTACCACATCCAAGCTCAATTCCTTTTGCAAGACGCTCTGTATTTGTAACGAATAAGTCATCACCGACAAGCTGTACTTTGTCTCCCAGCTCTGCTGTCAGTTTCTTCCAGCCTTCCCAGTCTTCCTCACCCAGTGCATCCTCGATGGAAATGATCGGGTATTTCTCTACAAGACTCTTCCAGTGTTCAATCAACTGTTCAGATGTATACACAGTTCCTGCTTTTGGAAGTTTATATTCGCCAACCTTGCCTGTCTTCCATTCAGAAGATGCTGCATCCATGGCAATTTTGAAATCTTTTCCAGGCTCATATCCTGCTTTTTTCACTGCCTCGAGAATTGTCTCGATCGCTTCTTCATCCGACTTCAGTGCCGGTGCAAATCCACCTTCATCTCCTACTGACGTTGCAAGTCCACGCTCTTTCAGGATACTTGCAAGTGCATGGAACACTTCTGCACACCATCTCAGGCATTCTTTAAATGAAGGAGCTCCAACCGGCATGATCATAAACTCCTGAACATCCAGTCCTGAAGATAATGCATGGCATCCACCATTTACAATGTTCATCATCGGAACCGGAAGTCTGTTACCATTGACTCCGCCAAGGAAACGGTACAGCGGAATATCCAGGGATGTGGCTGCTGCTCTCGCACTTGCAATCGATACAGCAAGGATTGCATTTGCTCCCAGCTTTGATTTATCCTTTGTTCCATCTGCCTGGATCATGGCCTTGTCAACTGCATAGACATCACTTGCATCCATTCCCTGAAGTGCATCATTGATAATTGTATTAATGTTCTCCACTGCCTTAGAAACACCTTTGCCTCCAAAACGGGCTTTATCTCCGTCTCTCAATTCAAGAGCCTCAAATTCTCCCGTTGATGCTCCACTCGGTGCTGCACCAAATCCAACAGTTCCATCTGCAAGATGTACTTCTGCCTCTACTGTCGGGTTTCCTCTTGAATCAATAATCTCTCTTCCAATCACTTTTTCAATTTCTAAATAATCCATTGCCTGTTCTTCCTTTCTTTAGGAATCCTCAAGCCCTGGATTCAGGTATTTCAGGGCAAAAGGAGCTTCCATGATTCATTCACACATAGTTAGTATTAACTAACCATATGTATCTTAGCAGATTCTGCTCCTTAATTCAAGAATTTTATTGAGAATGATTCTCATGTATTTCTTTTTCTATTCTATTTTTCCCGAATTCCACCTGTTTCATTCTTCTGAAATCAAGAATATCAGCCCCTTTTACAGCAGTTCCTGTAATTCATCGATCATTTCTTCCTGTGTCGCCCAGCTCACTGCAAAACGCACAACTGTATGCGTATCATCTGCTTTCTCCCAGAAACTGAACTTTACCTTTTTCTCAAGTTCTTTCATTTTTTCATTTTCCAGAACTACAAAAATCTGATTGGTTGGCGAATCAATATAAAACGGATATTTTTTCTCTTTAAATATCGCCTTCAGCTTTTCCGCACATTTCATCGCATGCCGCCCCAGCTCCAGATAAAGATTTTCTGTAAATAGTGTATCAAACTGGATTCCAAGCAGTCTGCCCTTTGCCAGCAGACCTCCCTGCTGCTTGATCCGGGTCAGGAAATGTGCCGGAACATTCTCTTTTGTGAAAACAACCGCCTCTCCACACAATGCACCGACTTTTGTTCCGCCAATGTAAAATACATCGCAATAATCCGCCACATCCTTTAACGTCACATCCGTATCTGCCACCAGGGCATATCCCAATCTTGCACCATCCAGATAAAGTGGAATATGGTATTCCAGGCAGATATCTGCCAGCTCCGCCAGCTCCCCTTTTGTATAAAGCGTTCCATACTCAGTGGGATGTGAAATATAAACCATTCCCGGGAACACCATATGTTCATGATTTCCATCCCCATAAAAGTCATTCAGATAATCTGCCAGCTCTTCCGGCTCGATCTTTCCGTCATGCTGTGGCAGTGTCAGTACTTTATGACCGGAAGATTCGATTGCACCTGCTTCATGACTGCTTACATGGCCTGTCTGTGCTGCGATCACGCCCTCATAAGGCTGAAGCATGGAACTGATCACAATCCGGTTCGTCTGCGTTCCTCCTGACAGGAAGTAAATTTCTGCCTCAGGACACCCACAGGCCTTACGGATTTTTTCTTTTGCCGATTCACAATACCGGTCATTTCCATATCCTGAAAGCTGTTCCATATTGGTCTCTATCAGCCTTTGAAGGATTTTTTCACTTGCCCCTTCAGAATAATCATTTTCAAATGAAAGCATTTACTTTTTCCCTCTCTTTCGTCTCCGGTCTGCCTTCTTTTTCACACTGTATCCAAAGGTACCGATCTTTTTTCCAAGCCCTAAATACTCTCCATGAGAATAAGCCAGAAGTCCCGTCTTATTCAATTCAAACTTTCCCTTTTCATTCAGATACGCTTCGTCTGCCTGAACTGCCGTCACTTCCGCCAGGAACATATGGTGACTTCCAAGCTTCTCGATCTTCTTTACTTTGCACTCAATATTGACCGGTGCTTCTTCAATACAGGGAGCATATTCCAGCGTCTGTGATTTCTTTGCACTCAGATGACACTCTTTCCATTTATCTACATCCCGCCCTGAACGGACACCGCAGAAATCCGTTGCCCTTGCCAGTTTCTCCGTGGTCAGATTGATCACAAATTCACCGCTTTCTTCGATCATATGATAGGAATAACGTTCCGGACGCACTGATATGTATACCATTGCAGGATTCGTACAAACAGTTCCTGTCCACGCTACAGTCAGAATATTCTGATTTCCTTTTTTATCTCCTGTACTGACCATTACCGCCGGTAATGGATAAACCATATTTCCCGGTTTCCATATCTGCTTTGCCATTTTTTCCTCCTGTTCCTTACTGCTGCAACGCACCAACCAGTGTCGGCACGAGCTGCTTCTTACGGGATACAACTCCTTTGAGCATCAGTATCTCAGCATCATCCCGCAGATCATAAGCACTGATGATTTTTTCTCTCGCCTCTGCTCCACAGCAGATCAGTTCTGAAGATTCTGTGATAATATTCGTCAGCATAAAGAAGATCATATTCAGCCCATGATTTTTACGTGCCTTCTCCATATGAGGCAGAACTCTTTCTTTGATTTCTTTCAGTTCCTCTGCACTCATGGAATTGACCTGTCCGACTCCAAACATCGTATCATTCACCGTAAACTGCTTGAAATCCAGGAATAAAATCTCTTCTGCACTCTTTCCTTTCAGATTGCTTCCTGCATTGAACATCTCCTGTGCCAGTTCTTCAATATTGATCGAAGCAATTTCTGCCAGTTTTCTCGCTGTTACCTCATCCAGTGGTGTACAGGTCGGAGAACGGAACATCAGGGTATCAGAAATGATTGCTGAACAGAGGAGTGCCGCATTGACTGCATCCACCGCAATTCCATTTTCTTCATACATCTGATATACGATCGTAGCCGTACATCCCACCGGCTGATTACGGAAATAAACCGGTCCCATCGTCTCAATACTGCTCAGGCGATGATGATCGATAATCTCCAGGACATCTGCTTCTTCCACTCCATCGACTGCCTGATTTTTTTCATTATGGTCAACCAGGATCACCTGCTTTTTCTTCACATTCAACAGGCGTCTCCGGGATACAAGTCCTACAAACTTTCCCTGGTTGTCCAGAACCGGGAAATCACGGAATCTTTTTCTTGCCATCACTTCTTTTACGTCATCCACAAAATCCCGTCTATGAAATGTAACCAGATTTTCTCTGGTCATGAAAAAACGGACCGGGATACTCTGGTTGATATGCTGTGCAGCAGTAAATGTATCATGCGGTGTACGGATCACAACGATCTGTTTTTTCTCTGCCTGATGCAGGATGTCTTCCGAGATCGGATAGCCCTGACATATGACCATACAACTTGCATCCATATCAATGGCACACTGTTGTGCATCAATCCGGTCTCCCATGATCACCAGGTCATCCTTTTCAATAAATCGGGTCATAAGATTTTTACCGGATGCTGCGATCGCGACCTTTCCTTTCTGAAAATAGCCATGCTCATTTCCTGTCTCCACTTTTCCTTCTACAGCGGCTGCAATATTCCGATACTGGGTTCTCGCCTTTGCCAGCATCGTATTATCGTAAACATCCATATAGGATTTGGCGATATCACCTTTCGTGATCACACCTTCCAGCATCCCGTCTCTTGTGATAGGAAGTGTATGCGTATTCATCTCGGTCATCTTTTCCCATGCAGTACGAATGGAAAGATTTCCGTTAATCTCTTCGCTTTCCCTTAGATCCACATCTTTGATCTGCTCTCTTAAGTCCGATAAAAGTAACGGCACTTTCACTCCAAAACGTTCCAGTACATACTGAGTTTCTTCATTTAATTGACCGGCACGACGCGGTTCATGCCTGATCTGCGTCAGTTTCGTCTTTAAATTTGCATAAGCGATCGCTGTACAGATGGAATCCGTATCTGGATTCTTATGTCCGACAACGTACACTTTTCTTTTATCATTACTCATCTGTATTACTCCATTTCTCTGTTGATTCTAAAAGATTAACATTTTTTTTATTATAAGCCAACCTGATTTTAACATTCTAGAGGCAGTTTTTCCACGATTTACTGTTTTTTTTCAGATACATATGCTATACTGATTTTAGTTTTTAACAAAAAGAGAGGAACAAAGGTGACTGCTATGAGCGAACAATTAAAAGAAGAATTACAGACAAGTGAAGCAACAGAGACCATGGCTGATTATGAAGATCATTTCGATGATGCAAATCCCTGGAACCGTGTAAAAGAGTACCTGGAGAAAAAGACCGTTCTCCCTGTAAAAGTCGAGGGAGTTGTCAACGGTGGTGTTATCGTCATGGTAGAAGGATTAAGAGGATTTGTTCCTGCTTCCAGACTTTCCCTTTCCTATATTGAAGATCTTGAGACTTACCTTCTCAAGGATATTGAAGTTCAGGTGATTGATGTGGATCAGGCAAATAACCGTCTTGTCCTTTCTGCACGTGAACTGCTGAAAGAGAAAGAGAAAAAAGCCCGTGAAGCTCTGATCGCAAGTATTCAGGTTGGTTCTGTACTGAAAGGAACCGTTGAGACCCTTCAGAATTACGGTGCTTTTGTAAAGCTTGAAAATGGTCTGTCCGGTCTTGTCCATGTATCTCAGATCTCCCAGAAGCGTGTGAAACTTCCTTCCGATGTACTTGAAGTGGGACAGGAAGTAGAGGTAAAGGTTATCGGTATCAAAGACGGTAAGATCAGTCTCAGTATGAAAGCACTGGAAGAGAAAGAAGAAGAGCCGGTTGAAAAGATTGAGATTCCAAAGAGTGAAGATATCGGCACAAACCTTGGAGATCTTTTCAAGAATTTAAATTTGTAGTTGTTGGGGTGAAAATGATTTGGCAGTTGGAAAGTTTTTAATAGAAGAACTTTCATATCCACACTTGCTGTTGCATCGCAGTGCAGGACCCGCTTTACCTCAGCCCGTTGACAACTTGTAACAGGAACGTGGAAACACTCGTGCAGAGGCACTCCTGTTTACGTTCCTTAACAAGTTGGGCAAAGTGTCTTCGGAACGCTCCCTGTCAATGCACTGCTCACGCAACAGCAAGTGTGGATATTAGGCATTTCAAGTCAGAAAACAGTTCTCGTGCCGGGACATTTTCTCTCAACAAACACGAAATTTCAATAAGAAATAAAGAGCCGAATGGCTATTGACCAGGATAAGCAATCTGCAAACTGCAGGATTTGATATCTTAGTCGATAACCTTCCGGCTCTTCTTCTTATTTTTAAATTTGCATTGTTGAGTGAATACGCTGTGGAGCTAAAAACTTCTTATCGAGATGGTCAGCGGAAAGCAGGGTGTTCCTGAGCAGGTGCATTAGCAGGAGCGTTCCGAAGACACTTTGCAGCGTTTGTTAGAGAAAGTAAATCGAGTGCCTTTGCACGAAGATTTCCACTTTCGAGTTACAAACGGTCAACGGGCTGAGGTAAAGCGGGCCTGCACTGCGAAGGAATATCCCTGCTTTCCGCGTCCGATTCGTCACAAAGAAGTCTTTTTCTTTACAAGCGTATCTCCCAAACAACTACAAATTTAAACAGGTATTACTTTGTCAGTAACATCATAATCTCATTACTTCTCTGAACAAATGCTGTCATTTCTTCCGGACTTAACGGCTTATGTGCCAGCATTGCAAGATCATACAACTGCTTGCAGATGACCGGTACATTCTTGCTCCGCTTATGCTCTACAAGGAACTGTACCAGTGGATGATTTGCATTCAGTACCAGCGTTGCCTGACTGCCAAACATAGACGGATCCATTCCGCTCATGCCATACATCTTCATCATCTCCTGCATTCTTCTGTTCTCTTCTGACAGAACTGCCATTGATGCAACCTTATCATCTTTCAGCTTTTCAACTTTTACTTCCAGCTTATCATTACCAAGCTCTTTTCTGAAGATCTCCACCAGACTTTCTGCTGTCTTCTGGAATGCTTCTTTCTCATCTTCTGCCACTTCATCTTTCAGAGAATCATGCACATCTGCATCAATTCTTAAGAACTGAACTTCCTGATGCTTCTGCTCCAGATAAGTGATAAATGCAGAATCAATATTGTGCGTCAGGATGATCGCATCCTGTCCCTGTGCCTTGAACATATTGATATACTGGCTCTGCTGTACCTCATCGGTTACATAGAAAATCCTTGTCTTCTCCGGCTCTTTTTCAGCATCTGCATCCGTGGATTCTGCCTCTTCTGACTTTGCTTCTGCCTCAGTATTTCCTGCTTTTGACTCTTCATTCTTTGCAGCCTCTTCTTTTGCAGCTTCTTCCACCTCAGCCTCGCCTTTGGCTTCTTTGATGATATCTTCCAGTGTCAGATACTTATGCTCAAGATTCTTATAAAGCATGGAATCTTTCATCTTCTCACCGAATTTTTCATCTTTCAGGCATCCAAACTTGATGAACGGACTGATATCGTCCCAGTATTTTTCATAATTCTCACGGTCTGTCTTAAACATGCCATTGAGTTTATCTGCTACTTTCTTAGAAATATAATCCGCAACTTTATTTACGAATCCATCATTCTGCAATGCACTTCTTGATACATTCAGCGGCAGATCCGGGCAATCAATGACTCCTTTCAGTACCATCAGGAACTCCGGAATCACTTCTTTAATATTATCGGCAATAAATACCTGGTTGTTATACAGTTTGATCTTTCCTTCAATAGATTCATACTCTGTATTGATCTTCGGGAAATAAAGGATTCCCTTTAAATTAAATGGATAATCCATATTTAAGTGGATCCAGAATAATGGTTCTTTGTAGTCCATAAATACCTTGCGGTAGAACTCAATATATTCTTCCTTCGTACACTCACTCGGATTTTTTGTCCACAGCGGATGGATATCGCTGATGGAAACCGGGCGTCTTACAATCTTTGCCTTCTGCTTTGGCTCACCCTCTTCGCCTTCCTTTGGCTCTTCTGTGATATGCTCAACAACGGTATCTGTATCGAGTACATCAGCTTCATCAATGGTATCATACTCCGGTTCTGCATTTGCTCTGGAAAGGAAGATCTCTACCGGCATAAAAGAGCAGTATCTCTCAAGCACTTCTCTTGCACGGTATTCATTTGCAAATTCCAGGCTGTCTTCATTCAGATACAGAGTGATCTCACTTCCAACGGTCGTTCTGCTGCCTTCCTGCATCTCATACTCTGTACCACCTTCACTTGCCCAGTGAACCGGTTTTGCACCTTCTTTATAGGAAAGTGTATCAATCTGAACTTCATCTGCTACCATAAATGCGGAGTAGAATCCAAGTCCGAAATGACCGATCATATCATCCTCTGTCGTCTTGTCTTTATACTTCTCAAGGAACTGCGTTGCACCTGAAAATGCAATCTGCGTAATATACTCTTCTACTTCTTCCGCTGTCATTCCAAGTCCGTTATCAATAAATTTCATCGTCTTCTCTTCCGGATTGACAATGACTTCAATCTTTGGCTTATAACCCTCCGGGAGTTCATACTCGCCCATCATATCCAGCTTTTTCAGCTTGGTGATCGCATCACATCCGTTGGACACCAGCTCACGGACAAAAATATCATGATCCGAATAAACCCATTTCTTAATAATCGGGAAAATATTTTCGCTGTCGATTGATAAAGTACCTTTCTTAACTGCCATTTTACTGCACTCCTTTTTTATTTGTTCACAATCTGTGATCCTTTTGTATTCTTTCTGCATGCTTTTACATAGCATATTTATTACCTAATGGACATTCTAGTACAGCAAAATTTAAAAGTCAATAGAAAATTAGCACTCTTTTAAATAGAGTGCTAATAATTTTATAAAAATAATAAGATGTTGGGAGCAAAAGCCCCCAACAATGATGCCAACGGATTGTTTCGCACTACGCACTCCCACAATCCTGCCCAATATTCGCATATCGTGGGATTATACTGTCTCCGGCTCAGGATACTCTTCTCCAAATGTCTCCACAGTCACTTTTTTCATAACCTGCTTCTCCAGCGGACGGTCACTGTAATCGGTTGCTGTCTCAGCAATCTTGTTCACAACATCCATTCCCTCTGTAATCTTACCAAATGCGGCATAAGCTCCATCCAGATGCGGTGCTTTCTTATGCATGATAAAGAACTGGCTTCCTGCTGAATCCGGATGCATTGCACGTGCCATGGAAAGGACTCCGGCATCATGTGCGAGATCATTCGTCACACCATTCTGTGCAAACTCACCTTTGATCGAATATCCCGGACCGCCCATTCCGGTTCCGTCCGGGCATCCCCCCTGAATCATAAATCCGCTGATCACACGATGAAAGATCAGTCCGTCATAAAAACCTTTTTTTACGAGAGATACAAAATTATTCACTGTATTCGGTGCGATCTCCGGATACAGTTCTGCTTTCATAATATCGCCATTTTCCATTTCAAATGTAACTACTGGATTTGCCATAATAATTTCCTCTTTTCTTCTGATATTTATAAATCCTGTCTTCTAAAATATTGTAGCGGATTGCCCCATAAAGGTCAACCCGCCCATTCTTACAGAATATCAATATGATTGTTTTTACAAAATACCACTATGTTTGTTCTTACAGAATGTCAATATGTTCTCCTGCCAGTGCCTTATTCATACTGCGGACTGCACAGAATTTACCGCACATACTGCATGTATCGCTGTGGTCATCTTCCGGCAGACGGTCATCCCGGATTGCTTTTGCAGTTTCCGGATCTAATGCACATTCAAACTGTGCATCCCAATCCAGTACCCGGCGTGCATCGGCCATCTTATCATCAATATCTCTTGCATGTGGGATTCCCTTGGCTATATCTGCTGCATGAGCTGCAATCTTTGATGCAATAATTCCCTGCTTTACATCCTCAACATTTGGAAGGGCAAGATGCTCTGCCGGTGTAACGTAACAAAGGAATGCTGCTCCGTTCATTGCTGCCACAGCACCACCGATTGCTGCCGTAATGTGATCGTACCCCGGTGCAATATCCGTAACCAATGGTCCAAGTACGTAGAACGGTGCTCCCATACAGATCGTCTGCTGAACTTTCATATTGGCTGCTACCTGATCCAACGGCACATGTCCCGGTCCTTCTACCATAACCTGCACATTATGATCCCAGGCACGCTTTGTCAGCTCACCCAGGCGGACAAGCTCCTCAATCTGACATACATCGGTCGCATCTGCCAGGCATCCCGGTCTGCACGCATCTCCCAGTGAGATTGTCACATCATATTCTTCACAAATATCAAGGATTTCATCATAATATTCATAAAATGGATTTTCTTCTCCTGTCATGCTCATCCACGCAAAGACAAGACTTCCGCCACGACTGACGATATTCATCTTTCTTTTATGCTTCTTGATCTGATCGATCGTCTTTCTTGTAATTCCGCAGTGCAGCGTCACAAAATCTACTCCGTCCTGTGCGTGCAGACGTACAACATCCACAAAATCTTTTGCCGTCAGCTCTGACAGATCTCTCTGATAATGAATCACACTGTCATAAACCGGAACGGTTCCAATCATTGCCGGACACTCGCTTGTCAGCTTCTGACGGAACGGCTGCGTATTCCCGTGGCTGGAAAGATCCATGATCGCCTCAGCCCCGAGATTGACCGCACTCATGACCTTCTGCATCTCTATATCATAATCTTTACAGTCTCTTGATACTCCAAGATTGACATTGATCTTGGTACGGAGCATACTTCCTACCCCTTCCGGATCCAATGACTTATGTAATTTGTTCGCACAGATTGCTACTTTTCCCTCAGCCACCAGTTCTCTTAATTTTTCTACCGGCATAAATTCCTTTTCTGCCACGATCTTCATCTGCTCTGTGATGATTCCCTTCCTTGCCGCATCCATCTGCGTCGTATATTCTGCCATTTTTCCTCTCCTTTTCTGCTTATTTGTCTCTGATTTTTTCTTTAGAACTACTTATTCAAAAATTATTTTTCCCAGTGTATGATCCATCGGTCCCGAACCTGCTCCTAAATCCAGTTGTTCTTTTAATGCCTCCGTCAGATATTCTTTTGCCTTCTGCACCGCCTCTTCCATTCCTGCACCTTTTGCAAGATTCGAGGCGATCGCACTGGAAAGAGTACAACCGGTTCCGTGGGTATTGGGATTTTCCACCCGCTCACCACAGATCCAGACTTTTTTCTCCCCCGTACAGAGGAAATCATTTGCATCGTTGATCCGATGACCACCTTTCAATAAAACTGCACAGCCATACTCCTCTACAATCTTTTCCGCTGCTGACTCCATATCCTGTGCATTTTTAATCTTCCTTCCGCTAAGCACCTCTGCCTCCGGGATATTCGGTGTGATCAGCTCCGCCAGCGGAAAAAGCTCTTTCTTCAGAGATTGCTCCGCATCTTTCTGTATCAGCCGATGACCACTGGTTGATACCATCACCGGATCAAGAACGATATGCTCTGCCTGATATTCTTTCAGCTTTTCTGCCACAACATGAATGATTTCCCCGGAAGAAAGCATTCCGATCTTCACAGCATCCGGGCGAATATCTGTAAAAATACTGTCTATCTGCTGCCCGGCAAACTCCGGTGTCACTTCCATGATTCCCTGTACTCCGGTGGTATTCTGTGCCGTCAATGCCATGACAGCACTCATTCCATACACACCATTGGCTGCCATTGTCTTAAGATCTGCCTGGATTCCTGCTCCTCCACTGCAGTCACTTCCTGCGATGGTAAGCACCTTTTTCATTTCAAATGCTTTCAAAAAACGTCGCACCATCTCCGGCTTGTCTTTTGCTGCAAATAATCCGCTCACTACAGCTACTCCGTCAATGCCTGTTCCAGTCAGTTCTTTTATATTTTCTGCGGTGATTCCGCCGATGGCTACAACCGGGATCTCCACTGCCTCGCAGATTGCACACAGTTCCTCTTTCGCAAGAGTCGTCACATCTGACTTGGTCTGACTTCCAAAGACTGCACCGCATCCAATGTAGTCTGCACCTGCCTTTTGTGCCTGCAGAGCTTCTTTTACATTATGGGCACTGCCCCCGATAATAAAATCTTCTCCCAGCAGTTCTCTCGCCTTTTCAATTCCCATATCAGACAGCCCCACATGAACTCCGGCTGCACCGATCTTTTTGGCAAGATCCGGCCGGTCATTTACAATCAATGGCACATGGTGCTTTCTACAGATCTCATTTAATTTCTTTCCTTCTGAAATAATTTCTTCATCCGAAGCGTGTTTCTCCCGGAGCTGTACACACGTCACGCCTGAACGCACCAGTGTCTCCACTACTGTCTCCAGTGTCTCGCCTTCCGCGAGCCATTTTCTGTCTGTCACCGCATAAAGCCTGAGCTGCTCCGGTGAAATATATCTTTTTTTGTTCTGTTTCATCCTGCTCTGCACCTCCATTCTCCTGCCTCGCTCCATTTCCATCTTCAATGACAAAGCATCCAGCAGCCTTATCTGAAAACTTCCTATTCCTTCCTCTTTTTCATCCACAGTCTCCCCGGCTCTTTCCGCACAGTGTCGCCATGTTTCAGCCGCTTCAGCCGCGGCCTCAAAAGAGTCTGTTCCGTCTCCGCATTTTAATGCACATAATGCGGAAAGCATACAGCCGCTTCCGGTAATTCTGCAGATTCGTCCATCCCCTCCTGAGATAACTTTCACTCGTTCTCCATCAGAGATCACATCCTGCTCCCCGGTCATACAAACCGTACAACGATATTTTTTTGCCAGTCTGACTGCCAGCCTCCGGGCTTTTTCCAGCTCCAGTTCCAGTGAGCTTTCTACTCCACCACTCTGGATTCCTGAAAATACTGCATCACCATCCTGCTGACAGCTTTCTGCCGTTCCTTCTATTTTCTGCCTTTCAGTTCCTAAAACCAGAAATTCCTTTTCATCCTCTGCACGCAATAATGCAGACGCTTCTTCCTGATTGCATCTTATAATAGAAGGAACGACCGATTGCAGAAGCTGTCCGATCTTCTTTCTCCGGAATTTGCTGGCCCCTGCACCGACCGGATCCAGCACTACCGGATGCCCCAGTCTGTTCGCACATTTTCCGGCAAGAATACAGGATCTGATCTTTCTTTCGTCCGGCACACCGGTATTCAGTAAAGTGGCCTGACAGATCGCCGTGATCTCTTCCACTTCCTGTTCATCCTGTGCCATGACTGCACTTCCGCCTGCAGCCAGAAGTACATTCGCCACACTTTGCATCGTAACCGGATTGGTAAGGCAGTGTACTTTTACATTCTTTTCCATTTATTAATTCTCCCTCATCTGCTCCAGGACATGGCTTTTTTCAAGAACCCGAAGGACGATATACGCTAAAATACTTCCTGCAAGCGTGGAAATAAAAAATGGAATCATATAAACCGTAAAGCCTCCCGGCTCAAGCCCCATTAGAAGCTTTGCCACCGGATAAGCTGCAAGTCCTCCCAGTACTCCTGTCCCAAGTGCTTCTGCGATACATGTTACATCCAGCCGTTTTGTAAAATGATAAACCATTCCACAGCACAATGCCCCTACCATACTGCCCGGAAAAGCAAGCAGGCTTCCAATTCCCATGAGATTTCTCAGAAAGCTCGCACAAAATGCGATCCCCACTCCCCACCATGGTCCAAGTATTACTGCGGCAAATACATTTACCATATGCTGTACCGGTGCACACTTACTTCCTGCTACCGGCACGCTGAGCAGACTGCCCGCAACGGCTGCCGCTGTCAGCAGACCTGCAACCGCCAGTTTTGCTGTTGTACTATGCGTTGTCCTGTTCTTCTGCATTTTATCAGTTCCTCCTACTTGTATGAAATGATGTCGGGGTCAAAAGATAGAAAAAAGAGACTCCGATAGGGGAATCTCTGCTGCTTTTTCGCTATTTCCCTACGTTGGCATTATCCAAATCAGGTTGCGGGTCGAAACCAGTCAGTCTCCTCTCAGCCGGCTTCAGCCAGCTCCCCTTCTTCATCGGTATGATTATATAACGGTTCTTTCTTTTTTTCAACTCTTGTATGGTTGAATTGTACAATTTTACTTTCCTTTTTTAGTCACTCGTTACATTGCCCTGAAAATAAATCAGGTTTATACTGACTCTATGAGTTATTTAGTATTTTATTGATTTAAGGAGGCACTCAAAATGGCAAGTTTATCCCTTAAGGGTATCCAGAAAATTTATCCTAACGGATTCCACGCAGTAAAAGATTTCAACCTTGAGATCGCAGACAAAGAGTTTATCATCTTTGTAGGACCTTCAGGATGTGGTAAATCTACAACTCTTCGTATGATCGCCGGACTGGAAGATATCTCAGACGGAACATTCAAGATCGACGGAAAAGTAATGAACAATGTTGAGGCAAAAGACCGTGATATCGCAATGGTATTCCAGAACTACGCTCTGTATCCTCACATGACAGTATATGATAATATGGCATTCGGACTGAAACTTCGTAAAGTTCCGAAGGCTGAGATCGACAAAAAGGTCAGAGAAGCAGCAAGAATCCTTGACCTTGAGAAACTTCTTGACCGTAAGCCGAAGGCTCTTTCCGGTGGACAGAGACAGCGTGTTGCCATGGGTCGTGCTATCGTTCGTAATCCTAAGGTATTCCTTATGGACGAGCCTCTTTCCAACCTGGATGCAAAGCTGAGAGTTCAGATGCGTATCGAGATTTCCAAGCTTCATGAGAATCTTGGTGCAACGATCATCTACGTTACTCATGACCAGACAGAGGCTATGACACTCGGAACAAGAATCGTTGTTATGAAAGACGGAGTTGTTCAGCAGGTAGATACACCTCAGGCACTTTACAATACACCTTGCAACCTGTTCGTTGCCGGATTCATCGGATCTCCGCAGATGAACTTCATGGATGCCAAGTGTGCAGTAAATGGAGAGGATGTTACTCTTACAGTTGGAAAGCATGTACTGAAAGTTCCTGCTTCCAAAAAGAAAGCACTGATCGAAGGCGGTTATGATGGAAAGACAGTTGTTCTTGGAATCCGTCCTGAAGATGTTCATGATTCTCAGGCATTCATCAACAACTCTGCTGACAGCGTGATCGAATCTACGATCAAAGTATACGAGCTTCTTGGAGCTGAAGTATTCCTGTACTTCGATATCGAGGGAACTCAGATGACAGCACGTGTTAACCCACGTACAACACTCAGAACAGGTGATAAAGCTGTATTCGCTCTTGATATGGAGAAGATCCACGTATTCGACAAAGAGACTGAGTTGACTATTACAAACTAATAGTATAAAATGAGGGGGTTGTACTTATTAAGTGCAACCCTTTTTATTATTCTGTAAAAAGATCTGCACAGCACAGATTTTTTACACTGGGCTTTTTACCCCCGACATCATTTAATTTATTTTGGAGAAAATTCATGGAACAGACCCCGGAACTTACAAAAGCACTCAGCGAATTAAAGCGTCTCACTGGACTGACAATGCAGATCACCGCTGATACCCCTGAAGAGACTGCTGCTGCCCTGGAGCAGATCCGTTGTCTTTGTACTGCTTATCGTGAAAAATATAATAAAAATGATTTTCTTCTGAGCCTGATGAAGAACGGTATTCCGGCTTATGATATTTACGAGCGTGCCGGACGTCTTCATATCCCGGTTGAAGAAAAGCGGGTGATCTATCTGCTGAAGACAAAAGAACTCACTGATACGATCATTGAGATCCTGAGAAATCTTTTTCCCCATAGAGCAAAGACCTATCTTGTTCCGGTCAGCAAGGATATACTTTCTATCCTTCACCCGGTCAGGTCAGCCTCTTCCGAAGATGAGGTCCGAAAAACCGCCCATATCATCGTAGATACGCTCAATACCGAGGCTCTCGCCCACGTTCAGATTGCCTACAGTGGCGTGATTGAAAATCTTGCCGAACTGCCCGGTGCTTTCCGTGAAAGTACTTTGGCGTTGAAGGTCGGTGAGCTTTTTTACTCTGAACAGACCGTATTTCCGTATAATGAGCTTGGAATCGGACGCCTGATCTATCAACTTCCGGTATCTTTATGCGAAAGCTTTCTTTCGGAGATTTTTGGTGAGGAAGTTCCCGATGGCTTTGACGAAGAGACGACGCTTGCGGTAAACCGCTTTCTTCAGAACAATCTGAATATTGCAGAAACTGCCCGTCAGCTTCATATGCACCGGAATACCCTGATCTATCGTCTGGAGCAGATCCAGAAGCGGACCGGTCTTGATCTGAGGTGCTTTGAAGATGCCATGACGTTCAAAATTGCAACTATGGTAATGAATTATCTCCATTCAGAAAGGAAATCATAAATATGAATGACGCTTTATACGAACAGCTTGTATCCCGCAGAACGAAACCGCTTTATTATATCCTGCTTGGTGGTGCTTTTCTCCTTGCAGTTCTGATTGCAGTTTTGGGGACAATGTTCTTTGGAGTTTTCTCTTTCATTGCAGGTGCATTGATCGCATTGATCGCTTACTATTTCATTTCTCCGCAGTTAAGTGTAGAATATGAATATACTATTTTAAATCATGACCTTCAGATCGATGCAATCTACAATAAATCAAGAAGAAAGCCAAAGATGACTTTAGATATCCAGACTGCCGAGATCATTGCTCCAAAAGATTCACACCGTATGGATTCTTACCGGCCGGAAAAGACTTATGATTTTTCCTCCGGTCGCTCCTCAGAAAAGACTTATGCGATCATGATCTCCTATAAGCAGCAGAACGCCTGTGTCCTGATCGATCCTGATACCAGAATGGTAGATCATATGGTACAGTGGATGGGATCTAAAATGTTCACTGACTAAATTTATAATTATTTTGTAACTGTTCAGAGCCAAGCAAAATTTCATAAAACAGGTGTAAAATGCTTGCATTTTTAAGACTGTTTTTGAAATTTTATTTGGCGGATACGCCACACCGACGAAATGCGTAGCATTTTGGAGGTTGGCTCTGAACAGTTACATTATTTTTATGCTCATATCGGGTAGGATTGTGGGAGTGCGTAGCACGGAGCAATCCGTAGGCATCAAAGTCGGGGGCTTTTGACCCCGACATCTTATTTATTGTATTCAGTTCTCAGGTTTCATCAAATATATTTTGAATCTCATTCTGCGTCAGATGATTTTGTTCAAGAAGTTTCTTCGCAAGTGCTTCCACTTTCTCACGCCCGGAACAGATCAGATTTTCCGTCTCTTTCATCTGCTCTTTCAAGAGCCGGTTTGTCCGCTCAATAAATTCTTTTGCCAGTGTTGTATTAAGAATTTGCTCCGGAGACAGGCAGACAAGATTCTCTTCATCCATACCATAGGTTGCGATCACCCGCATAGCCATATCTGTTGCTGAACGTAAATCACTTGAAGCACCTGTATTCAGTGATGCCTCTCTTCCAAAAAATACCTTTTCTGCGGCTCTTCCCGCCAGTGACGTTCTGATCTTTCCCAGCAGATCCTCCCTGGAATAATTCGGCTTATTTTCGGAATTTTCATGCTGCATATATCCGCCAAAATTTCCACGTGATACGATCGTCACATAAGACGGCTTCTCTCCGGCACACCACGCAGCATAAGCATGACCTGACTCATGGATTGCCACGGACTCATAATAGCCTTGCTCCCAGGTCTTTTTCTCTCCATAATTATATTCTTCTAATGCATCCAGAAGCCTCTCTCCTGACAACTCTGTTCCTGCCTTTGCAGCATTCCGCATCGCAAGTTCTATGACATTTTGAAGAATTGCAATACTCTGCCCCGTTGTTCTTGCCGCCAGATTAGAAATAATATCTTCTGAAATTTTATTCTTTCCTTTTTGATTCAACTTCAATTCCAAATACTGCTTACGTTCTTCCTCATTTGGAAGATCCACATAAATCCGATTATCAAATCTTCGGAGCAAAGCCGGATCTATCCTTCGTTTCTTACCAGATACACTTCCATCCAGATCATAATTTGTTGCTGCAAGAACAAAAACCGGTTCTTTCACATTTTCGCGAAATCCATCCATTTCCGTCAACAACGTATTCAGCATGGACTCCGTGTGCTGGCTGGTCGTATCTCCTGTTCGTTCCTTTGCGATTGCATCAATCTCATCAATAAATATGATCGCCGGAGCATATTTTCTTGCAGTCCTGAACAACCGCCGGATATTTTCCTCACTCTTTCCGACATATGAATTCATAAACTGCGTGGCACTGGTCTCAAGAAATGCAACATCTGACTCCCCTGCCATAGCCCTGGCAAGCATCGTCTTTCCGGTACCCGGTGGTCCATACAGAAGCACCCCTTTGGGAAGTCTGCGTCCTTCCATGGAATACTTTTTCGGGTTCTTTAAAAATTCTGTAAACCAGGCAAGCTCTGTCTTCGCATTCTCTGCCCCGATCACTTCTGAGAATTTTGTTGTCGGACGCTGGGCATCCTTCATGATCGCACTCTGGCTGTCCATATCCACAGCCATCCTCTTTTTCAGATCATGATACTGAATAAATAATCTCTTTTCATCTGATGAAAGAATCTGTGCTGTATTGAAATCAAGCACATAACCTCTTTTGGCAAACTCTCTGCTCTTTTCCTCCATAAAAATCTCTTCCAGTATCTGATCAATCTGTCGCTCCACAGTTTCCGGAGCCAATGGATTAACAGGAACAATTCCTGCCATGCCTCGTTGATAGAGCGAATTTTTATCAACCACCGAAAAAATTTTTTCAAATTCAATAAAATAGATTGGAAGATTTATTTCTGATTCTATCAGTTCTGTAAAAAACGACATTCCCTCAGAATACATATCATCAATACTTACGCCACTCTCATGTTCTTTATTTTCTCCGTAGTATGGATCAATCAGCACCATTGCCACATCTGTGTGCAGTAATTTTTCTGCCTCTTTCCTTTCGCTGACTCTGATCATTTCTGCGATTTTGTTCACTTCATTAAAATACGAAAATTCCTCATCCGTACACATCACAAGGACTTTCGCTCTTTTTTCATTTACAAACAGTTTTAAAATCTCCGCCGGCATTTCTTTTTTATTAATTTTAAAATGTACATTTTCTACCTGATCCATCAATGCTTTTTGATTTCCTAACTGTCTCGATAATTCAAAGATCTCCCTCTCAAGAAAATTCTTTCCCTGTGCAGATGCAATTCTTGCATCTGTCAGTCCGCCATAATGATATAGAAACAATAACGACAGATCCTTATCATAAGTAATCTGATACCCCAGCCTCTGCTCAACTGCCCTGCTTACTTCTGCGAACTGCGTCTCTATCATTTTCACAAGATGTCTGGTTTTGAGATGGTTGAACATAATGATATTTCCTGAGGCAATCCTGGAGCAGATTGCCTCAGGGAAAAGCTGCTCCCCGGTATATGGATTTTTATCTTTCCTGATGGCATCAAGCAGAACGCTCTTAGGCATCCTTGTATAGTCACCGCTCGTCCCATCTTCATACAAAGCTTTTCCTGCATTCGATGTAAAAATGATAATACTTTCTGAAAAATCCTCGTCCTGATCCAGAAAATCATTATGTAAAAGTCCCCGGTCAAGAATCTGCAAAAATAAGTGAATCACTTTTCTGTCCGCTTTTTCTATCTCATCAAAGATCAAGATTCCATCCGGATTTTTCCTCACGAACCTTACAAGCCGCCCCTCTTCCGCTCCCGAAAATTTTTTAGAACTTCCCATCAGTTCGGTAATGGAAGATGGATTTGAATATTCGCTCATATTAAATACAATCGTCTTTTTTCCGAGATACTCTGCTCCTGTCTCTGCAAGAAGAGTCTTTCCAACTCCCGGAGGCCCTGCAAATAAGAACACTGCCGCAGGTCTTTTTCTTTTTTCCAGGATATGAAATACCTCCCCTCGAAAGCAGCCCTGAACAAATTCCATTACTGCTTCGTCCTGGCCCTTAACAGTATCCAGCAGACGGCTTGTCAACTGCTGATATTTCACTGATAATTGTCGGAAATCTATCTTTTCCGTCTCTGGTGATTTTTTCACTCCGGGATGATTGTCTTTTTCCGCATTCTCTATCTTTTCTGATCCTGACGTCTCTTTTAATTCTACTGACTTCTCTGATCCTGATGCCTCGTCTAATCCTGATGCCTTGTCTGATTCTGATGTCTTATCTGATTCTGATGTCTTATCTGATTCTGATGCCTTGTCTTTCTGAGCTTTCATCCTATTTTCTTTTTCCTGCTTTAATTCATGCAGACATTTAAAATATTTTTCCTGATCCGTTTCTTTTTTAAACCAGTTTAATTCTATTTTTCCACTTTTCAGCAGCTCTCTCATCAACTCTCCTGAAGAAAACGGCATCCCCGACATTCTCCACCCTTTAAAAAGTTGATCTACGTTTACCCACGAATCCTCCCCCAGCAATGGAAATAAAGTTGGTATTCTTGCTTTTGCATAGCTATACAAAATCTCATTTTCTTCCAGGACCTTCCGTGCTTTTTCAATATCAGCCCTTTCTTCTTCTGAAAATAAAAGATTCAGAGTCTTCTCATCCATCTGAAAAAGAAGTGAATATCCGTATAAAATATGATAGCCCGTCACTCCCGTTTCTTCTTTCAGGGAAGGGACTGTTCGTGCCATTTGTATTGCAACCTTATATACATTATGACTCATCTTTTTCTCCTCGTAACCTATAAAACTTCGTCTGATAAAGCTACAGTAATACACTGCATTTTGCAATTTTTTATTGCAATAATAAAAGCCCCAGGAAAGATAACTTTCCTACAAAGTCTCTCCCCCGGGGATCTTTCTTTTCAATTAAATTCAACTATGCCCACAATGCCTTCATGATCGTCGGATATGCCTCATCACAAATTCCTACAGTTCTGTAAATCAGCTCTTTACATTCCTCACCACAGGTATCCATATCCAGGATTGCATCCATCTTTACTATAAGTTCATTATCAGTATTTATAACGAAAGTACACCATCTGAAATTCAGATTCAACTCATTGATAACCGGATAAATTTTTTCTTTCAGATTTTCCGGGATTTTCACATATTCCTTTGTTCTGATATGCACATAGTTGCCATCCTCATCAAAAAAAAGATAAAGTTCGAGATGATCTATATTATCAAGACCTCCCATTCCAGTCTCGATAACATCTTCATCCTCTCCTAAAAGTGTATGCTGAAAATCATCTGCTGTCAGATATGCTGACACCATCTTTGCTGTCATATTTGCCATGTCCGTTCACTGTCAGTCTGTAAATTATACTGAAATCCCTGCCATATACACAGGTCAGCTCTGTCCTTCTACAAGATGGCTCTGTTCAGTCATTCCGCAAGATATTTGCATGCCGCAAGTGCAGCCACTGCTCCATCTGCCGCTGCCGTCGTAAGCTGGCGGACTTCCTTTGTCCGGCAGTCTCCGGCTGCAAAGATTCCCGCTCCTGATGTCATACAGTCTTCTGCTGCAAGAATAAATCCGTCTGCATCCAGTTTCACGACATTTTCAAACGGATCATTCTTCGGGATCTGTCCCACAGCAACAAATACTCCCGATACAGGCAATTTCTTCTTTTCTCCCGTCTTCAGATTCTGAAGTTCCAATCCTTCTACCTGAATTTCTCCACAGATTTCTTTCACAACTGAATCTAAAATAAAAGTAACATTTTCCTTTTTCTTAAGTCCCTCAACGATTCGTTCCTCACCCCGGAATGAATCTCTCCGGTGTATCAGATAAACCTTACTGCAATATTCTGATAAAAATTCGGCATCCTGAAGAGCGGTACTTCCGCCTCCGACAACCGCAACTTCCTTTCCCCGGAAGAACATTCCGTCACAGGTCGCACAATAAGAAACTCCCGCACCTGTCAGACGTTCTTCTCCGGGAACGCCCAAATGCCGGTGCGTCACTCCTGTTGCCAGAATAATACTCTTACAAGGATATTCTCTCTCAGTCGTTACAATGATCTTGATCCCGTCTTCTTCTAAAATCCCCGTCACACGTTCTCTCACCGGCTCTGTCCCAAGCTTCATCGCCTGATCCAGCAGATTCATGGAAAACTCACTGCCGCTGACACTGGCGATACCCGGATAATTTTCCACCTTTGGTGACGTTGTGATCTGACCGCCAAAAGCTCCTCCCTCGATTACCAATGTTCTTTTTCCTGCACGCTGTCCATAAATCGCTGCCGTAAGTCCTGCAGTCCCCCCACCGATAATTCCAATATCATACATCATGTTCTGTCTTCCCTTACCTTTTCTGCAAATTTCTTCTTACCAATCTTCCCGCAGATCGCTTTCTACAAACTTCTTGAAACCTCTGCACATGCCTTTTCTGCTTCGATCACTGCACTCCGGAAACCGCTTTGTTCCAGGACACGGACCGCTTCGATCGTCGTTCCCGCCGGAGAGCAGACCATATCTTTCAGTTCTCCGGGATGCTTTTTGGTTTCCAAAACCATTTTTGCACTTCCATAAACTGCCTGTGCAGCAAACTCATATGCCTGTGCCCGTGGCATTCCCTCTGCAACTGCTCCGTCTGCCATCGCCTCGATCAGCATAAAGACATATGCCGGAGAACTTCCGCTTACAGCCACAACCGCATCGATCATATGCTCCGGTACGACCTCTACTTTTCCAAAAGCTCCCAGTAATTTAAGTGCATATGCTTTGTCCTTCTCTGTCACATACTGATTCGGGCAGGCTGCCGTCATCCCCTCGCCTACCAACGCCGGAGTATTCGGCATGGTACGCACGATCCTGACCGGTTTGCCAAACTGCTCTTCCAACCATGCCAGTGTCTTTCCCGGTGCGATCGTAATGACCATCTGGTCTTCTCTTACGGATTCCCGGATTTCCTGAATCGTCTCTGCATAAAACTGCGGTTTTACAGAAAGCACCAATATGTCTGCCTTCTCTGCCACTTCTTTATTATCCGCTGTCACCTGGATTCCATACAGTTCTTTCACATGATTTCTTCCCGTTTCCATAATATCTGATCCAATGATCTCTTCTGCAGGAATGATTCCTTTTTTAATGATGCCTCCCATGATTGCTCCTGCCATATTTCCTGTTCCGATAAAACCTAATTTCATGTCACATTCCTCCTGTATCAATAATTTCTGCAGAATCTTTCCACAGGATGCCCTTGAAGAATCCTTTGCAGCATCCTCTGCTTTTTCTCCTGCTTCTTCTCTTATTTCACCCAGAAACTGTTCTCCTGCTCCACAGGAATTTCTTTTGTATCCATCCAGTCTATGGTAATAAACTGATTATGATTCAACCCTACAAGCAGTTTATTGATCAACATTTCCCGCCCCTGGATTTCAAGTGTCACTGTTCCGTCCCATTCATTTCGCACCCATCCGGTCAGCCCCAGTGACTGGGCAAGATATTTCGCCGTATAGCGGAATCCCACTCCCTGAACCCGTCCGTGGAATACAATTCTTTTTCTGATATCAGCCATAAGATCTCTCCTCTTTTTTGTACGCTGTTCATTGCTATTCTATCACAAGTTTTCTTTTTCTGACAACTTCCTATAGCATTTTCATAATTTTTTAACTCTTTTCCTTTCGACACTTTCATTTACAAATTTTCAACAAAATGATATAATTTTCTCAATATTTCTTCTGTGAGGAGGGAACTATGAAGGAAGAATTTCACTTGATCGATCAATTAGAAATAGATCAGTTTCTTTCACGCGATGAATGGATCTTTCTGATCGAACACCGTTCTGATGCACTGGAACGATATCTTTTTGAAAAGTCTGAAGCAGTCCGCATCCGCGAATATGGCCATGATATTTATATCCGCGGACTGATTGAATTTACCAACTACTGCCACAACGATTGCTATTACTGCGGTATCAGGAAAAGCAATCCAAACATTCTGCGTTACCGCCTGTCTCCGTCTGAGATTCTTTCCTGCTGCCACATCGGTTATGAACTGGGGTTTCGCACCTTTGTACTTCAGGGTGGTGAAGATAACTGGTTTACAACAAAACGGATGGCAGAGATTGTTGCAGAGATTCACTCGCATTTTCCTGATTGTGCTATTACACTGTCCATCGGTGAACGTTCACGGGAAAGCTATCAGGCTTTGTTCGATGCGGGTGCTGACCGTTATCTGCTCCGTCATGAAACATATGACCCTGTCCATTACCGCAGGCTTCATCCTGATTCGCTTTCTGCCGTTCACAGACGGAAATGCCTTTGGGATCTGAAGGAAATCGGTTATCAGATCGGGACAGGCTTTATGGTTGGCTCTCCATTTCAGACCGCAGAAAATCTGGCTGATGATCTTCTCTTTTTGAAGGAACTCAATCCACAGATGGTCGGGATCGGACCTTTCATTCCTCATCACGATACCCGATTTTCCCATGAGCCACCCGGAACTCTGGAGCTGACGCTCTTTCTTTTGGGCCTGATCCGGCTGATGATTCCGAAAGTACTGCTGCCCGCAACTACGGCTCTTGGAACGATTTCACCCCAGGGACGGGAACTGGGAATCCGGGCAGGAGCAAATGTCGTAATGCCGAATCTTTCCCCAACAGAAGTAAGAAAGAATTATCTCCTGTACGACAACAAGATCTGTACCGGTGAAGAATCTGCTCAGTGCAGGGGCTGCCTTGAACAGAGAATGGCATCCATCGGATACCAGGTTGTTGTGTCCAGAGGAGACTCACGAAACCGATCAATTTAACTCAGTATACTTAAGGAGGCTTTTATGTACGATATCACTTCATCCTGTGCAGATGATTTCATTAATCATGAAGAGATTCTTGATACACTTGCCTATGCAGATCAAAATAAAGAAAATAGTACCCTGATCGATTCTATTATTCAAAAAGCAAAAAAAAGAAAAGGATTGTCACACCGGGAAGCCTCCGTGCTTCTTGCCTGTCCGATCCCGGAAAAAAATGAAGAGATCTTCCGGCTTGCAGAACAGATCAAAAAAGATTTCTATGGAAACCGAATTGTGATGTTTGCACCACTTTACCTGTCAAATTACTGTATCAATGGATGTACTTACTGCCCTTATCATGCCAAAAATAAGCATATCGCAAGGAAACAGTTATCGCAGGAAGAAATACGGAAAGAGGTCATTGCCCTCCAGGATATGGGACATAAACGTCTTGCCCTGGAAGCAGGCGAAGACCCAGTCCGTAATACCATGGACTACTATTTAGAATGTATCCGGACCATCTACAGTATCCACCACAGAAATGGAGCGATCCGCCGGGTCAATATCAATATTGCAGCAACAACTGTCGATCATTACCGACTGCTCAAAGAGGCAGGGATCGGAACTTATATTCTCTTTCAGGAAACCTACCATAAGGAAAGTTACCTGTCACTTCATCCGACCGGACCAAAGCATGACTACAATTATCACACCGAAGCCATGGATCGGGCAATGCAGGGTGGAATTGATGATGTCGGCCTCGGAGTTTTGTTCGGGCTTGACAAATATCGCTATGAATTTGCCGGACTGCTCATGCATGCAGAACATCTTGAAGCCGCATTCGGAGTCGGCCCGCATACCATCAGCGTTCCACGGCTCAGACATGCCGATGATATTGATCCTGACCAGTTTGACAATGGAATTGATGATGATACCTTTGCCAAGATCGTTGCCTGCATCCGTATTGCAGTTCCCTATACCGGAATGATCATTTCCACCCGGGAGAATCAGCAGTCAAGAGAACGTGTTCTTCATCTTGGTATTTCTCAGATCAGCGGCGGATCACGTACCAGCGTCGGTGGTTACTGCGAACCTGAACCTGAAGATGAAAAATCGGAACAATTTGACGTCAGCGACACCCGGACACTGGATGAAGTCGTCCGCTGGCTTATGGAAATGGATTATATCCCCAGCTTCTGTACTGCCTGTTACCGGGAAGGCCGTACCGGTGACCGCTTCATGTCGCTGTGTAAAAGTGGACAGATCCAGAACTGCTGCCACCCAAATGCCCTGATGACACTGAAAGAATATCTGACAGACTATGCCTCTCCTGAAACGGCAGCAATCGGAAACCGGCTGATTGAAAAGGAAGTCCTGAATGTTCCGAATGAAAAAGCAAGAAAGATCGTGCTTGAAAACCTCAGACTGATTGAGCAGGATAACCGGAGAGACTTCCGGTTCTGAGACTGAAGATAACCTGTAATACGATTGATTCTCATAAAAATAAGACAGACAGAGAACTGCCTTCTCCTTTCGGGTATTCCCTGTCTGTCTCATTTTATCTTATCCTTATATGGATGTTGGGGGCAAAAGCCCCACAATCCTACCCGCTATTCGCATATCATGGTGCTTACGCCCCACTTTTATGCTCATATCGGGGCGGGTCTCAAGGTCATTCTACCACCAGTGTGCAAGCACACGTGGTTTCAGACCTTTTGACCCTGACATCTTATATGTTCTTTTCTAAAAAATCAAATACTTGATCTCTGCCAGTATCTCTCTTAGCACATTATTCGGCAGATACAATGCTGTCGATTCTGCAGCAATTCCTGACGGGTCTTCCAGTCCCTGCCTTTTAGCAATCTGCAACGCACGGAACATATGAAAGTTATTCGTGACGATGCCAACTGATTCCTTGCTTTTTATGAACTTTTTGCTATATTGGATATTTTCAGCCGTCGTCGTCGACTTCTCCTCTTTCAAAATCCGTTTTTCCGGGATCCCCTGCCGGATCAGATATTTTTTCATTCCTTCTGCCTCGGAACAAGGTTCATTGCTGCCTTTTCCACCTGATACAATACATTTGGTCTGTGGATTTTCATTTAAATATTCCACTGCTTTATCCAGCCGAAACCTTAAAACTGCACTTGGACCACGCTCATAGATCTGTGCCCCAAGAACAATGATATAGTCCAGTCCCGGTTTCCCTTCTGTGTTCATTTTACTTCCGATGCAGCCACCAATTCCTGTAAAAAGTACCAATATCAGACATAACAATACCAATGTCACTCTCCGCAGAAACTGTGGCATTATTCCCCACAAGCCGGCCTGTGCTGCTGCCGAACATCCCACGAAAATGACTGCCAGTGCAATCCACACAAGAAAGAAACCGGTTCCCGAACCAATCGCCCGGATCAGGAGTCCATATCCACCACAAAGAACCGCCAGCAGGATCCAAAATATCGTAACTATTTTCATCCTTTCAATCCTCTATTTACCTGACGGCATAAATTTCAGGATCTCACCTGCTACATTAGAGATCGGCATCGTCTGCAGCCAGACCCGCCCCGGTCCTGTCACTACTGTATTGAAAACGCCCTCTCCACCCTCCAGATAGCAGACAACAACAGGAAGTGTATCACCTTTTATTTCGTATCTCATACCCAAGACCTCCTCTTTTCTTTTCATTTTGAGTGACATCTGTCGAAAAGTCAAGTCTTGCATATCAGATTGATCTATTTACATATTTCCTGCATAATGATCATGAATATACGCCATCATCAGCTTGATCTTATCATTATTTTTATTTATAGCGTTGTCTGTTCCAAGCTGATCTTTGCATTGCTCATACAATTCAAACCAGATTTCTGACAATGCATTCCTGAGTCGCAGTTATTTTAAACTTCTGTCTGCCCGGTCTGTCCCTCGCTCAGCCTGGGCAGCACGATCTCAGCCTTGAAAAGATCTGCCTCTGTCGTAATCTGCAACGTACCATGCTGCAATTCAATAAAGCTTTTTGCAATCGCAAGTCCCAGTCCTGATCCTTCTGTATTTCTTGAAGAATCGCCACGGACAAACCGATCCGTGATCTCATTCACATCAAAATCCAGTTCTGTTGCTGATACATTTTTCATAGAAATGCTGACTTTATCCGAAAACTCTTTCATTTCTATATAAACTCTCGTCTGTGCCATGGCATACTTTGTGATATTCACGATCAGATTTTCAAAAATGCGGTAGGTCTTTTCACTGTCCAGCCACATAATCACCTTATGATCCGGCAATTTCCAGCGGAACTCCAGCTTTGCATCCTGGATCTTAGAATCATTTTCCAGCTCCACCTGCCGGATCAGCCCCACCAGATCAACCTGCATATAATTCATCTTCACACTCTTGCTTGCTGCTTTACTGATCTCAAATAAATCCTCGATCAGCACTTTGAGCCGGAAAGATTTCCGCTCCAGTACCTCAATATACTCTTTCTGCTTTTCCGGATCTGTCTCATTTTTCAGAAGATCTGTATAAGTGATAATGGCAGTCAGCGGTGTCCGCAGATCATGTGAAACATTCGTCACCAGTTCCGTCTTCATCCGCTCATTTTTTACCTCTTCATCCACTGCCTTTTTGAATCCCTGCTGGATCCTGCACAGCTCCTTCTGTATCGGCATGAAAACTCCTGCATCCCCCTCGATCACCACATCAAGATTTCCTTCTGCCAGTTCATTTGTCGCATGAAGCAGCATCTGATACTTTCTCTGTACATCCCGGAAAAACTTTCTCAGGATCAGGAACAGTACAATCGAGTAGATCACCAGTGCATAAAATTCAAATCCGCACATCAGGCTGACCAATTCAACCACTACAAGTATAACAAAATTCACTATAACAATTCTTAAGATTGCTTTATGCGTCTTATCACGGAAGTCTATATGGGTCAGAGCATCATACTGCTTTCGTACCAGCTTTTTCAGCCTTTTCATGATCCCTTTTACCAGGCTCACAAAATCTTTTCCCATATGCAATTCATGCTGATTTTTCCACCGGATCAGCATGCTGGTCAGCGTCTGCTCCTTCCAGTATGCTCTCTTTCTTGTGAATATACCACAAAGACACGCCCCTGCCCAGCAGAGAATCAGAAAAATACCGCTCCACATCGCCAAATTAATTCCTATCTCTGCCATTTGCCGGAATGGTCTTATCATATGCACCAATGTCCCATCGACTGTCCTGCAGAGAATATTTGCCGGATAGTACAGCCAGTCGGCACTCCATCCAAAAATAGCAATCAGAATCAATATGACTCCTTCAAATGGTACGCGGAAAATCTTTCCTTTATATTCTTCCGTCCTTAAAAGTGTCGGAAGAAGTGCCGCAGCCACTGCCAGCAAAAGCATCATGCAGTTGACAGAACGGCTCAGTCCACTATACCATATGACCATATCCCCGCTTCTCTGATCTTCATAAAAATTTTCAGCATAACTCTCTACATTCGCAGCCGACATTCCATAAATAAGCGTCATACTCTGTCCACCGGATAATTCAATCCCATAAGCATCTTCCATAAACCGTACATCAGCTAAAAAGCTCTGCTCTGCCTCATATTCTTCTTCCGGTGTCAGCCTGCTGCCTGACACTTCAATATCTGACAGTTCCCCATCCGCATCATAAGTATATGCCACCCGAATACCATAAATGGAATCCGAATCCGACAGAAGCCTTGTTGCCACAGAATCCGACGTACTCTTTAAAAGACTCTCTCCATTTCGGTCAAATGCCCCGTACTCCATATATTTTTTCAGCAGATTAAACTGAGACATTCCATATTCTTCCAACAGCTCCGACTGCTCTCGCCCTCCGGATATTTCATTGTCCAGAATACAGTTTCCGATCGCAAGTCCGTCACCCATATCAGAAATGACATTTTCCATAGAATCTGCCTTCTCTTTCTGAGCCTTTTCTCCTGCCTCGTAAAACGATCCATACCGACTGAGCAATACGGTTGAACAGATACAGATCAGGATCACCAGGATCAGATACTTCAGATTATCCCTGCTTTTCAATTTTGTAACCAACGCCCCACACCACCTTTAAATATTTCGGATTTTTTGGATCAAGTTCAATCTTCTCTCTGATATTTCTTACGTGTACCATAATCGTATCCGTATTGATCGCTTTTTCCTGCCATACACGCTCATAAATTTCCTCTGAAGAAAAAACTCTTCCCGGATTTTTTGCAAGCAACAGCAGAATTTTGTACTCGATCGGTGTCAGTCTGACCGGCTCTCCGTCCACAGATACTTCCACCGTATCCTCGTTGATCTCCAGACCTCCGATCACATGGATATTTTCCCTCGGTGCAAGCCGCTCCATAAATTTCCGGTATCTTCTGAGCTGGGAATTGACCCTCGCCATCAGCTCCATCGGTGTAAAAGGTTTCGTCACATAATCATCTGCCCCAATATTCAGTCCCATCACCTTATCTACTTCCTCTGACTTTGCCGATAACATAATAACCGGGAAATCATACTTTTCCCTTAATTTCATCGTCATCCGTATTCCGTCCAGTCTCGGCATCATAATATCCACGATCGCCAGATGGATCTCCTCTTTTTCCAGTACTTTCAACCCCTCTATACCATCCGCAGCCTCGTACACTTCATATCCCTGACTTTTCAGATAGATCTTTACGCCTTCCCTGATCTCTTTATCGTCCTCTACTACCAGTACATGATTCATTTCCATTGCTTTTCCCTCCTGCATATCCTTATATTAGCTGCTAAATCTAAAGGTCTCAGATACAAGTTTCCAAAGATTTTCTAAAGAAAAACCGGCCTTTTCATTCAAAGACCGGTTCATTTTTATCTATTTACTTCGCATCCCACTGTGGCTGCTCTCTGAATGTGATCTCACCTGTCGCCGCGTCCATTCCGTCAACGATCGCCAGTGACTCTAACTGGAATCCGAGATTACGGATCATCCTTCCACCCGACTGGAAACCTTTCTCCACTGCGATCCCGATTCCCTCTACAGTAGCACCTGCCGACTGCACGATCTGGATCAGTCCCTGTAATGCACAGCCATTTGCAAGAAAATCATCAATAAGCAGTACATGATCTTCCGGAGAAAGGAACTTCTGTGCCACGATCACATGGTTCTTACACTTATGAGTAAACGACTCTACCTCTGCCACATACATATCACCATCTAAATTGATGCTCTGGGATTTCTTTGCAAATACGACCGGCACATCAAAATGCTGAGCTGCGATACAGGCAATTCCGATCCCGGATGCCTCGATCGTCAGAATCTTGTTGATCTGCTTATCTGCAAATCTTCTTTTAAACTCTGCTCCCATCTCATTCAACAGGTGAATATCCATCTGATGGTTCAGGAAACTGTCTACTTTCAGGACATTTCCTTCTTTTACAACACCGTCCTTCATAATTCTCTCTTCTAAAAAGTTCATTCTTCTACTTCCTCCTCTGTATGATCTTCAATTCCTGCAAAAATTCTTCTTAATAACTTTGAGTTGATCCAGAAAATGATCGAAACTCCAAATAATGCCCAAAATGGAAGAGCAAATGTGATCAACTGGAGATTCCATATTGATATACCGATCAACGCTATCATGATGGCTACCATCAGTATGGAAGACGGAAATCTTGCCAGTGTCAGCGTCAATGCATTACGGATGGTTCCCTTGATACTGTTCTCATATCTCGCGGTCAGTGCAAATGCATAAATCCCGACTGCAAGTACCAGCAGTTCCAGTGCTGCAAAGATCGCTCTTAACGCCATTCCCACAGAACCTTTGGCCGAACTCGTCAGATATAAATCTGCCCCCAGGAACCCCCCGATCACCAGCAGGATCAGCCAGATGATCGTACTCTTTTTAAAATTCTCTTTAAATGCCTTAAAAAAGCCTTTTACAATATATCCTTCCTCATTCTTTACAACCTTCAGCATCACCGTATACATCGCTGTCGTAGATGCACCGATCGTAAAAATCGGAAGAGAGCAGACCAGCCAAAGCACATTCAGACACATCATATCGAATATTCTTGACATACCACTTATTACCGGGTTATCCGTCACATCAAGTCTCATCGTTCATTGCTCCTTTATTTCATTCTTTATCCAAAAGTAAACTCTTTTAAGTATATCATATCTACATTCAAGAATACAACAAGGGAATAACAGGAATATAAGAAGAAACGCAGATTTAAGAGAATTTTTAGAAAAACAAAAAAAGAAGCGGGTGATGGGAATCGAACCCACGTATCCAGCTTGGAAGGCTGGTGTTCTACCATTGAACTACACCCGCGTCATCTCTGACACGATTGATATGATATCATATTATTTTTATTTTTGCAAGTATTTTTTATACTTTTTTTATTGCTATTTTGAATCAGAATGTATATCATGTTACTTATCGGTAGATCCGACCCAAAAAAGCGTTATTTCAATATGACAGAATGGAGTATATTATGAATTTTTCACAATTAGGAAAGTTTCAGGAGTTGAAAAAGCATCTTGATCTTTTTCGTTCCAATCATCCTAAGTTTCCTCTTTTCCTTGGGGCTGTAACCCGCGAGGCTCTCGAAGAAGGCACGCTTCTCGAAATGTCCGTCACCACTCCCGAAGGAAAGCATTTTGAGACGAACCTCAAATTAAAATCGGAGGATCTTGAATTTATCCGTGCGATCCAGAGTATGACAAAGCAGTAGATCGCCTGGTTGTCTGTTCTCTGCTATGTGATCTTTTCTCGGTCTTTTCACCTGTTACAGAAAATATTCCGAAAGTTTTTTGACTTCTCAGCAGACACGTTATATAATAGTAAGTGCCGAACGAAAAAAGAAAAGGGGATAAAATCATGAGCAGAAGAACTGATAAAAAGAAATTAAAAAGAATGAATGAATCCGCAGTTTCCCAGGCTTCAGTCACAGTTGCAACTGTTTCCACGGTTAAGGCAGATGACGCAGCTACTGCTGCAGAGACTACAGCACCGGTTTCCCAGCCGTCTGCAGCATATGATCTTTACATCCAGTATCAGGGAGCTGACTACAATGCTGAAGAGCTTGCCTCACAGATTCTTGAGAAATGCAAGGCAGAAGGCATGGACAGTGCTGATCTTAAGATCTATGTAAAACCAGAGGATAAAAAAGCATATTATGCATGTGCAGGAGGTAACAGCTACATCGAGCTGTAATCCATTCTGCAACGTATCAGAGAGGGGATTTATTCACCGTAATGAATCCATTCTTTCTTTATCAGCAGAAAATCCGCAGAGCGAACCTTCCAGGTGCGTCCCTGCGGATTTTTTACTGTATATCATTTCAGATATCTTTATCTATGATTCCATTGATTCTATGATACACCGTTCTTTTTACAGATATCAGCCAGGCAGCAACGCTCACAATGTGGCTTTGTTCTCGCTGTGCAGACTTCCCTTCCATGCCACACCAGTCTGTGACAGAAATCACTTCCCTCTTCCGCTGGAATGATCTTCCATAATGCCATCTCCACCTTTTTAGGTTCTTTTATCCCATCTACAAGACCGATCCGGTTCACAAGACGGATACAATGGGTATCTGTGACGATTGCCGGCTTTCCAAATACATCTCCCATGATGAGATTTGCACTCTTTCTGCCCACCCCCGGAAGCTTTAACAATGCATCAAAATCCTCCGGCACTTTACCGCCATACTCATCTCGCAGCATCTTCATACAGGCACTGATATCACGTGCCTTGCTCTTCCCCAGTCCACAGGGGCGGACAATTTCCTCTATATCCTCCACCGCTGCATCTGCAAGAGCGGCTACATTCGGATACTTTTCAAAAAGTCCTTCTACAACTACATTCACCCTTGCATCGGTACATTGTGCGGCAAGCCTGACGCTGACCAGCAATTTCCATGCCTCATCATAATCCAGGGTACAATCCGCATCCGGATATTCCTTTTTCAATCTCTCGATCACTTCTAATGCCCGCTGCTTCTTCGTCATGACTCCACCCTCCCGTCTGTCTACTTATCTTTTTCCGTATATTTCTTTAATTCCTCCAGTACATCTTTAAATCTTGAAGATGCTGCTGTCGGGTTTCTACGCAACTGCTTCATTGCTCCTGCATGAGTTTCGTCCGATCTGGATAAGATCTTCTGCAGTTCTTTTGCCGCATTTTCTTTTAATTCTGCCAGCTCCAGGCGAAGCTTTTCCGGTACATCTCCTGCTGCTGTACGAAGCTTTTCGGAGCGGTCCCCTGCTGCTGTACGCAATCTTCCCGGCATCTCGCCTGCTGTTGCTGCTGCACTGCGAAGCTTTTCAGGCACCCCTTCTGCTGCCGTACGAAGTTTTTCGGACATTTCTTCTGACGCCTCTCTGATCCGCTCCTGCAGCTTCCGGATCTGAACTTTCGTCTCATCCAACTGGGCAAGCATCTTCTTCATATCCATTGCCTCGTTGAAAGACTGGGTGAAATCCACCGCAGCCACAACCGTAAGAACAAATGCAAGTCCGTCTGCGATCGCCATCGGAATTTTCAGAATCACTTCTTCAATCGGAATATGCACAACTTTCACCATCATAATAGAGAAAACGCCCCAACACAGAGAAGCAACCGGACAGATATATCCCTTTACATTGAATTTCAGATGGCTGTAATCCCAGTATCTGACATGGAACAGGGATTCCATGACCATCCCCGTAAAAAATTCCAGCAATGTCGCTCCTATCATCCCCATGATGAATACCAGCGGCAGATTATCTCTCACCGGCAACGTAATAATCAGTACACTGACAGCTCCCGAACCATACAGTGGGAGCATTGGACCATGCATAAATCCACGGTTTACCCATCGGTGTTTCCTTAGCGATACATAACAGCTCTCCCAGATCCATCCGAAAAAACTGTATAAAAAGAAAAATAAAAGCCATTGAGAGAGTGTGTATACATTCATACCCACACCTTACTCATTCCGGTTTTCAATATCCATCAGCATATCCACTCTTCTCTGATGACGGCCACCCTCAAACTCTGTATCAAGCCATGTCTCCACAATCATCTTAGCCAGTTCTGCACCGACAACCCTCGCACCAAAGGCAAGAATATTGCAGTTATTATGAGCTCTGGACATCTTGGCTGTAAACGGCTCACTGCATACGGCCGCACGAACCCCTTTTACTTTGTTCGCAGCCAGTGAAATACCAAGACCTGTTCCACAGATCAGGATTCCTCTTTCAACTTCTCCTGATGCAACTGCACGTCCCACTTTCTCTCCATAAACGGGATAATCACAGCTCTCCGGTGAATTTGTCCCATAATCTACTACTTCATGTCCCTTCTCTTTCAGAAGTTCAATAATCTCTGCTTTCAGTTCCAGTGCTGAATGGTCATTTCCAATTCCAATTTTCATCCCTTTATTCCTTTCTTTTTAGAAAATTCTGCCGGGCAAAAGATTCGTCCAGCTATCATGCTTAACGTTCTTATCATAGCAAATTTACTCCCAAAAGTAAATGCCGCACACCTCTGATTTACTCAGCAGGTATGCGGCATTTCTATTACCCGGATTATCTCCGATTTATACTTTCCGATCCGCTTTTATATCTTTTGGATATTTCAGCTCTCGAAATTCACATTAAATTCAAATCCTCAATTACTGGATCTCGTACCAGATGATTCCGTTCGGCTCCATCTCAAGATCGAAACTGCTTCCATCTCCACGATAGATTGTTGTACTCTGCGGATCATCTGTATTATTTACTACGCAGTATTTGTTATTCTTTGGATATGCGTGTACATCCACATTGTAGTTTGTGCTGAACCATTTCTTCAGCTCATCCTCGCTGTGAGTACTCCACATGATCGCACGATGAAGAACACGGTTGTTCTCAAAGCTGTACGGAAGTCCGCTGATATATACAGCACGTCCTTTACCATATTCATTAACAGCCATCTGAACTTCTTTGTCCTTCTGAACAAGGATTGTACTTCCTGCAAGTGCATAGATATTCTTCTTGCCCTCACCGAAATCAACACTCTCTGTCTCTTCCAGAATGAAATGCTCATGCTCATCCCAGTTATATTTATCATAACCAAGAGTAAATCCATGCTCTTCTTCAACTCCAAATACATCTGCAAGCTGGAAGAAACGTCCCTGGAACTGATGTCCTGTCGGCTCACCTACACCAATGATACCACCGCCGTTGTAAACAAACTTTCTGACAGCCTCAACGATGTGTGGATTTACCCACCAGTCTCCACCTGTATGTGCTGTATCAGCATCACCCACATTGATAAGAACATCAATATCATCTAAGATGGAGCTGTCATCCAGAATATCCTGGAAACTGATGAACTTCACATCAAACGGTGCTCCTGACAGAGACTCGATGATTCCTGCATAAGAATAGTTCTGCTTCTGATACAGTGCATGATGTACCATGTGGCATCCCCATGCTCTCATCTTACCCCAGCAGTTAAGAACTGCTACCTTCTTAGCACAGAAAGGTGTTGTGCCTTTTACATTATCATACAGTGTACGGAACTCATCACATACCTGTGATACATAATCAATAAAATCCGGGAAGTCAAGTGCAAGCTTTAAGTATCCGCCGTATCCGATTCTGTCGATTGGCTTTCTTAAGATAGCTCTTCTTGCTGTTACCCAGTTATAACGTGCCTCTTTTACAGGATCTCCACCCTCATGGAATACATCCGGGAAGAAATACGGAAGAAGACGTCCTTCTGTATATTTTACTCCGTCAATATCGCTGATCAGTCTTAATGTAGAACCATTTCCCACACTACCTACAACTGCGTCAAGTCCAAGTGTCTTGAACTCTTCCATGAACGGCTCTGTTCCGATCCAGTGATCTCCCAGGAACATCATGGCTTTCTTTCCACACTCATGAGTAATGTCTACCATCTCTTTTACGATCTTGGCAACTTCTCTTCTCTGGAATGCCTGGAAATCCTGATACTCTTTGCTCGGAATACGGTACTGGTTGTTGTAGTATCCCTGATCGATAATATACTCAGCACGGAACTTGTATCCGACTTCTTTCTCAAACTGCTCTAAGATATATGGGCTTACAGAAGCTGAATATCCATACCAGTCTACATATTTCTCTCTTGCAAGTTCATCAAAGATCAGTGTGAACTGATGGAAAAATGTGGTAAAACGAAGTACGTTTACATACGGATGATCCTCAATAAACTTTCTCAGACGCTTCATTGTATATTCATGCGTCTTTGGCTGACGTACATCAAATGTGATCTGATGCTCAACATCTTTCCAGTCATTTGTAACTGCATTGTACATATGCACCGGATCCCACATAATATAAGCAAGGAAACTTACTGTATACTCATGGAACGGAACAGCAGCAAGTGTAACCTTTCCTGTCTCTTCACTGTAGTCCCATTTATCTGTCGGAACAACTTCTCCTGTTGTTCTGTCGATTACTTCCCACCAACGTTTGATATCATCTCTTGTATTCGGTTTCAGCATATCCGGGTAAAGTCCCTTCATTACTTCCACTTCAAGAGTTTCAGACTCTGCTGTATAGAAAGGTGTCATAACATACATCTGCTGAATTTCTTCCGGATTGGCTTCAGCCCATGCATTATCTTTACGAGTTGTATAATATGTTGAATAAATTTCTGCATCTGCATCTTTCAGCTCTGTAGGGAAATCTGTTCCATCGCAATCACGGATTGCATCAGCACCCCAAAGCTTCATTAATTCCAGTGTCTGTGGCACTACGTCCAGGTCAGTAGGAATTGTAACGAGTCCTTTTGATTTCTCCATTGAATTATCCTCTTCTATTCTTTAAATACTCTGATTTTTAGTTTATATAAGGAAATCTGCCGGTGGCAGATTTCCTTATGCTTTCTTATCACAGGTATCTTTCCTGCAATGTAGACAATTATTTATATTTGCTGTTGTAAAATGCCAGCAGTCCGACCAGACCTGCAAGACCTACGATCTCAGTAAGAAGACCCTTTGGTCCGATATTTCTCTGTCCGACAATGATAAGGCCGATACAAACAACGAAAATCACGATAACAACAATCGCAGTGATAATCTTTTTAGTTCTTTCATTCATTGTAAATACCTCCTTAACCTTTCAATCCACCCAGAGTCATTCCCTGAGTAAGTGTCTTCTGTACACACATATACAGAATCAGAACAGGAAGCATAACGATAACCAGTCCTGCGTACATCTGACCATACTGAACTGCTGATTTCTGAGCAGCCATCAGGTTCATAAGACCTACCGGCAGAGTCTTCAACTTGGCATCTGTCAGCAATGTCATGGAAATTACATACTCATTCCAGAATGACAGGAAGTTGAAAAGAATGATCGTTACGATACTTGGTTTTGCCATCGGGAAGATGATCTTAACCATTGTCGTAAAGTATCCTGCACCATCCACATAAGCTGCTTCCTCGAAGTCTTTTGCAAGACCACTGAAGTATCCTGACAGCAGGTAGATTGTGAACGGAAGTGCCGTTGCCATATATACAACCGCCAATATGAACAAGTTATTTAGGAAGAAGCCTCTTCCGATCATCTGTCTGAGTGACTTGTCCCAGTTGTTCAACATAAGGAAGATCGGTACTACGATGTAACTTACGTTGATGAAAAGTCCTGCCATGAAGAGCAGATTCCAGAACTTACATGTACGGAACTTAAATCTTGACAGTACATAAGCTGCCGGAAGTGCAACTGCGATCAGCATTGCAATCGCAAGTGCTGTAACAATCACAGAGTTCAAGATGTAAGATCCCATGTCTGCTTTCGTCCAGGCATCTACAAAGTTCTGAAAATAAAGTTTCTCAGGAAGTGTCCACGGATTTCCGTAGAATTCCTTATTCTGCTTTACCGATGCAAGGAAGACCCATGCTACCGGCACGATGATTGTAATTGCAAGAAGAATCAGGCAAATATACACAATCAGTTTACTAAAGCCAAACGGTTTTTTTGATGTATTCTTTTCCATTCCGATTCCCCTTTCCTTAAATTTCTACTTCCTGACGTTTTGTTGCAACGTTCAGCAGTCCGGCAAGTGCAAAGGAGAACAGGAATACTGATACACCGATTGCCATACCATATCCATATGAAGAGTTTGTATAAGCCTCCTGGTACATATAGCTCAGGAATACGCTGGAAGCTCCGTCCGGTCCACCACTCGTCATTGCTGTAACGAGAAGGAAACTCATGTTGATCGTACTGATTACGAAGAATGTAAGTGTTGTTCTGATGTTTGTCCAGATCAACGGAATCGTAATTGTAAAGAACTGATAAATCTTACCTGCTCCTTCAAGGCTGGCAGATTCGTACAGACTCTCTGATACGTTCGCCATACTTGCCATATACATTACCATGTAATATCCAATGGCCTGCCATACCATGGCGATCACAATACTGTAAATAACTACCTTCTGATCACCAAGCCAGAGGATCTGATCATCACTGTGCTTGAAGATTCCGATGATGGAATTCAGAAGTCCTGTATTTGGTTTGTAGATAGCAGAAAAGATAGCACTGATAACTACGATTGAAAGGATATTCGGGATATAGAAGATTACTCTGAAGAATCCCTGTCCTTTGATTTTTTCTCTTGAAAGTATGTATGCAAACACTAACGCAAATGCAAATGTAATGATCGTAACTAATACAATCAGAAGAATCTGGTTCTGGAACGCCTGATAGAACTTCTGATTCTGTAACAACGATTTAAAGTTGCTCAGTCCTACAAATGTCTTGTTATCTGTATATCCGCCCCATTTATATAAGGAAATACGGAAGATTTCGATCGTAGGAACAATCATAAATAAGATAAATAATATTGCTGCCGGGGCCAGGCAACAGAATACAAACAGCCCCTTGCCTTTTCTTTCTTTCATTGGTTCATCTCCAATTCTATAAATCCGTTTCATTGAATAACCGCCGCCATCCAACGGCTATTCATACCGTCATAGCAGATATCGGCATTAAAACAGGCGGTGAAGAGATTTCACCGCCTGCCTCACCTGTGAGATTCCTTCCAAATCATTTTATAGTTGTAAGGAAATTCCCGGTAACTTATTCAGATTATTTTAAAGCAGCACGAAGTTTGTCGCTATCTGTCTTAATCTGATTTACCCAGTCGTCTTCTGTCTTGTCACCAGTTACAAGAGAGTTAACCGGATCAAAGAATGTTGTACGAACTGTTACACCTTCTACTGGATCTGTTGTAGCGAATGCATCCATAACAGCTACAGCACCTGTATCATAGATTGAGTAGTACAGTTTGTTGTCTCCGTCAAGCTTGTCAGACATTCCTTCGATTGGCTGGATTGCTCCAGATTTAGCGAAGATATCTGCTGCTGCATCAGAGTACATATAAGCGATAAATTCTTTTCCAAGATCTTTGTGTTCAGCACTTGATGGCATCCAGATCTGCTCGAAGAATGTATAGGAAGCTCTCTCTCCGTCTTTCTCTACTGCCGGAAGAGCTGTGAATCCCCACTCGAATCCGTCTGCTCTCGGAGCATCTGCCATCTCACCGATTACCCAGTTACCATTTGGCATGAACAGAGCTTTGTCATCAAGAACAAGCTGCTGGTTGTTACGGAAGTCGTTGTCGTTAGCATTTGCTGTTGTTGTAGGCTCAACAGTAGTAGCAAGCTTTGTAACGATATCGAATGCCTTCTTAGCTCCGTCTGTATCCCAGATTCCTTCAGCATAGTTCAGAGCCTTTGTAAAGTCCTCTGATCCCATTGTCTCATGCAGTAATGCATAGAAGAATGCATCAAAGTATCCTGTTGTAGGATATGTGAAGAGTGAGATTCCGTCAGCTTTTGCCTTGTCAGCAAGTGCCCACATGTCATCCCATGTCTCCGGTACATCCCATCCTTTTGTCTTGAACAGGTTTGCATCGTAGAACAGTCCACATGGTGAGTAGAACATTGGCATCAGGTATGTCTTTCCGTCTCCGTAAGGATTAACGATGGAGTTCTCTGTGAATCCTGGAAGGATCTTATCTCCAACCTTAGCATCCTCACCCGGTACAGTCATATCAAGAACGTCTGTAAGTTCCTCTACGTTGTTGTCCTTGATGAATGTCTCTGTGATAGCTGACTCAGAACCAACAGCTCTCATGATCACGTCCGGATACTCTCCAGATTTCATCTGTGGCTGAATGACATCCTCGATGTTCTTGTCGATTGTAAGTTCAACCTTAACACCTGTCTCTTTTTCGAATGCAGCTGCAACATCGTTCCACATATCTGCACCGTATGCTGTCTCAACTACTGCAACCTTTACTACCTTATCGCTGTCTGAAGAATCTCCTTCAGATTTCTTGTCTCCCCCATTGGATCCACATGCTGCAAGTCCGAAAACCATAGTACCTGCCAGCACAAGGCTGATAAGTTTTTTCTTTTTCATTTAAATAGTTCCTCCTTATAACTTTTTCCAGTTTTACTTGGTATGTCTATCATATACTATTTCTCCCTCTTTTTCAACCTTTCTTTTTGCCTTTTTTTTTATAAATCTTGCTTTTTGGGATATTTTCCAATACCACCATATCATATGACTTAAAAAATGTTTTTTCATATTCTTTTGTTATTTTTTCACACACGGAGATAAAAAAAGTTCTCTTTTTTTGCCAAACTCTCCCGAATCCTGTTGAATCGGCTTCTAAAATTCTTTATAATATTTGCATAATTGGTTGTATAACCACTTGAAATCGTTTTCAAGACAATATTTCTAAATTTTGTGGAGGACACTTATGGGTAATATACGACATACTTTTACTTCCCCCTTAAGGCATGACCACACCTGTCATCTTCTGTATTCTACCTATTCAAAATACGAAGAGGACTGGAGCAGTTATCCGCACACACATTATTTCACAGAACTTTTTTTCGTGCTGTCAGGAAGCGGCAGTTTTCTTGTTGAAGACGAAACCTTTCCGATCGCAAAACACGATCTGATCGTGATCAATCCGAATATCACCCACACCGAAAAATCCAGCCTCGAAGATCCGCTGGAATATATCGTACTGGGTGTAGATGGTCTGAATTTTGTCATTGACGATGCAAATGAATATCTTCTGTTCCACTCCGATGAAATGAAAGATCAGCTTGATTTCTATTTCCGTACGATCCTGGAAGAGACAGAGAACTCTCAGAAGGATTACGAAAAGGTCTGCCAGAATCTGCTGAACATTCTGGTCGTCCATCTTTCCCGCTACGCTTCCTCTTCTGTGGAGATCTTTCCATTCCATAAAATGGAATCCCGGGAATGCAGCCGGGCAAAGCGTTATATTGATTCTTCTTTTCGGGAAAATATTACGTTGGATAAGCTCTCAGAGATCGCACAGATCAACAAGTACTATTTTTCTCATACCTTCACAGAAACTTATGGAATCTCGCCGATGAATTATCTGACTCAGAAGCGGATCTTTACCAGTCAGGAACTGCTGACTTCCACAGATATGAGTCTTGCACAGATCGCACAGCAATGTGGATTTTCTTCCTCCAGTTACTTTACGCAGTGTTTCCGTAAATCCTGTGGCATGACACCGACTGCCTACCGCAAGCAGTTTCTGCGGAACCAGTGATCTGAAAAATCTTAGACAAAAAAGGAGTACCGCACATCGCGATACTCCTTTTCTTTTACAGAAAATTCTCAAATTTTCTTTTCTTTCATCTTACCTTGCGGAAAGAATCTTTATCTTCTTTTACGTCTGCGTGTTACAACTGTAACGGCTGCACCTGCTGCCAGCATTGCCGCAGCTCCCCACAGGATCAGTGGAGCAGCATCTCCGGTCTTTGCAGCTTTGTTGGATGAAGTTGTTCCGGCATTTGATCCTGATGTAGAACCTGCGGTATTATTTCCTGTATTGTTGCCAGTATTTGTACCGCTGTTGCCATCATTCTTATTGCCGTTATTTTTGTTGTCATCCTTGTTGCTGTCGTCCTTCTTGTCATCGTCACCTTCGACTTTCGTTACTTTGACATCAACAGTAACTTCCAGACCATCCGGATTTTCAAACTCATCACCAAGAACAAGTTTTCCTGTCAATGTATAAGTTCCCGGAACATCTGACTTGTAAGCACTCAGATCCCAGTCAACATTAACGGTTGCTGTTGTTCCGTCTTTAAGTTCTACTTCAACCTGTCCCGGAAGTCCGAGATCTGCTACAAGAGTTCCTTCTTTTACAGAAATATCATCCAGTTTTGCATTTACAATGGATTTAATTTCTTTCTTCGGTTCCGGCTTCGGCTCTTCTGCCTTCTTCGCAACTTTTACTTTTACAGAAGCTGTCAGGTTCTTCGGATTTGTAATATTATCTGCAAAGGAAAGGATTCCTTCCAGAGTATAATCACCTGCCGTATTTCCATCGTAACTGTCTGTATTCCATGTAACGCCTGCTGTTCCGGTTGTGCTGTCTGTATAGGTTACTTCTATCTCTGTCGGAAGCTTCAGTTCTGATACAGCCGTTCCGTACGCAACTTCTTTCTTATCCAGTTTTGCAACGGACTTGATCTCATACTGCTTCTTTGTAACTGTTACCTGGATAGAAGCTTTCACGCCATCCGGGTTCTCCATGTTCTCACCCATTGTCAGAGTTCCCTCCAATGTGTAAGTTCCCGGTGTTGTCTGATAATCACCTTTCGCCCATGTTACGGCTACTTCTTCATTGAGATTTCCTGTCACTGTGACAGTTACTTTCTCCGGTAATTCAAGATCCTTAAATGCAGTTCCTTCTTCTACAGAAATTCCTGCCGGATTGGTTACGCTGAGTACATTCTTTGTTGTCTCACCACCACCGTTATTCTCAATCGTAAATGAGAACTGTTTCGGAAGCACTGACTGTCCTGTTGCTGTCTTTGCAACGATCTTAACAACATAGGTACCGTCATTCAGGTCACTGAGTGTGTACTCTGGCTTTGTGGTATTGCCTTTCAGCTCACCGTTTACATAAACGTCATAGCTTGCGAAGGAAGAACCTTCTTTTAATGTCCATGTGAGTTTTACAGAATTATCACTGACTGCTGTTTTTGTAATGGACTCGATCTCACCTGCTACTGTTCCGTCAGCAATTGTTGTTACATTGCCGATCTCGATGGCCTTCGCTGATGCCTCACCTGCATTGCTCAGGGCGTATACCTTGAAGTTGTAGGTTGTTCCCGGTGTCAGGTTTTCCAGTGTTGCGGCTGTGCCGCTTACTGTCATATCGATTCCGTTATCTGTATCAACTACTTGATACTGTGCTGCTCTTGAAACCTTGTCCCATTTCAGCACAACCTTTGTGCTTTCAACAAGAACTGCAGAACCTGTCTGGTCTTCTACTACAGGAACTGCCGGTGTGCCAAGTGCTGTGATTGCCGCATCCAGTGCTGCTTTCTTTGCATTCACATCATCCTGTGTTGCATCCGCATCATTCATTGCCTCAACTGCTGCATCATAAGCCGTTTTAAATGCATTCCATTTTGTCTCATCATATGCTGACTTAGTAAGTGCCGCACCTGTCTCAATCGATGTCTGGAGTGCTGACTTATCAGCCGTTACACCTTCACCCGGTGAAAGGATCTTCAGGTAATCCAGGTTGACCTGATATTTTCCATCACGTGCAACTGCTACACACTTGATCGTATGCGCACCATTTGTAAGATCCGTCTTGGAGAAGATCAGTTGCTGATTATCTCCGCTGCTTGAACCATTCAGTGAATAATTACCGATCTTTACGTTATCAACGTAGATATCAAAGCTTGCAAAGTTGGCATGCTTCTGAGAATAAACCTCTACACCTGTTCCATTGAACGTGTATTCAAAATAGCTTCCCGCCGCACTTGAATCATTTCCGGTTTCTGTCTTTGTTCCGCCATGATGCTTTGTCTGTTCTCCTGCCCAGTTAGACCATTCTCCATGCCAGGTGATCGCATTGTTCTTTGTTCCCGCTGTTCCGGATGCCAGTACGGTACCGTCTTCTACGATTGTCTCGACATCTGCCACATCCTCTTTTATTGCAACTTTCAGTTCAATCGTTCCGCTCTTTGCAGCATCTGCATTGGAGGTTGCTGTGATCGTAACCGTTCCGTTCTTACTTAAGAATGTTACCAGTCCGTTCGCATCTACTGTTGCGATACTGTCATCGGAGGTACTCCATGTAACTGTCTTGTCTGTTGCATCCTCCGGCTCTACTGTTGCTTTCAGCTGTAACGTACTGTCCGCTTTTGATACTGTAGTCACTCCGGACTTAGAGCTTACTGTCACACCTGTCGGTGCTACCAGTGTTGAATCCAGGATTTCAAATGCATCCAGCTCGATCTTTGTATTGGAGCTTGCTGTCTGCTTCTCATTGAGTACTTTCAGCTGGATCGTATGGATTCCTGCTGTAAGGTCTTCTTTGCTGAAGTACTCTTTCTGCCGCACTGTGCTTGCACTGTATGTATCAACAACTCCCTGTGACACACCGTCAATAAATACTTCGATCTTACCTCTGTCCTTATTGGTACAACCGATCACTTTGATTCCTGTTCCCTTAAATGTAAGAGTCGCAGTCTCGCCGCCATTCGGATTCTGCAGATACGCGATCGTATCCATATAGTTTACATTCTTGTCCTGCGTCCAGTTGCCCCAGTCACCTACATATGCAATTCTTTCGTCTGCATTGTCGATCTTGCCTGCTCCAACCGGCTCTGCCTCAGTCACTGCTGCACTCTTTTCAGATTCATTTCCTTCTATAACTGCAGATACCTGGTACTTCATCGTTCCAAGTGTCTTGTCTGCTGTTGTATCTGTATAAGTTGTCGTTGTCAGGCCTGTCTCAATGCAGATCACATCACCATTTGCTACCTGACGGTATACATTGTATGTTACGTTGCTTCCCTCTTCTGCGGTTACGGCATCCCAGGAAAGTTCTACATTCTCAGCGTCTGCACGGAGTGCTGTCAGTCCTGTTGGAACTGCTATCTCAGCGGATGCCGGGATATCTTTTAATGTATAGCTCTTTCCGGCTTCTGTTGCGAAAGAGATCCGGTTTTCTTTTACAGGTGTCACATCGACTACCTTTCCGTCGCTGTCTACCACGGTTGCAAGAGATGCATTCTTTGTCTGTACCACTGCTTCTCCGCCATTCTTGGAAAGGATCGTAGCGGTTGTTACATTTCCGTCTGCCCAGTCCATGGATACTTCAAAGCTGCCCTGTGCAACCAGTCCGTTTACACTTCCGTTAGCCCAGTCATCCGGAACTGCCGGAAGAAGGTTGATGTATCCTGCATTGCTCTGCAGAAGCATCTCAGCCACACCGGATGTATAACCGAAGTTACCATCGATCTGGAAATATCTCGGCTGATGATAATCGAACAGGTTCGCATAGATTCCTCCGTTGAACAGGTTCTTAATGATCTGATAAGCCTTATTTCCATCACCCAGTCTTGCCCAGCTGTTAATTCTCTGTGCCATTCCCCATCCGGTACTTGCATCTGTACGGTTCTGCATCGATACCTTTGCTGCTGCAAACCATTCTGCATTGTCCTCTGTGATGAGGTCTCCCGGGAAAAGTCCGAGAAGGTGGGACATATGACGGTGGTTATATCCTTCACCGAGTGTACTTCCGCTTGCATTATGGTTAAAGGTTGTCTCTGTATACCATTCTTTGATCTGTCCGCTGTCGCCGACTTCAATCGGTCCTTTCAGGTCTGCCTGGTTTGCTTTCCATGTAGCTACCAGTTCTTCATCTGTTCCGAGGATCTCCGCTGCTTTGATCGTATCCTCGTATAACTGCCAGATCAGCGTCTGCTCATAAGTATTTCCGCTTGTGACCGGTCCATGCTCCGGTGAATATGCCGGTGAAGATACCAGCTTTCCATCACTGTCACGGACAAGCATCTGATCATACAGCCTGGCCTCTTCCTTCATCATCGGATAGATATTGTCTCTCAGGTAAGAAACATCTCCCGTATACTCATAGTAAGACCAGCAGTTCTGTAAGATCCACGGTACTGCTGCAGGTGACCATCCCCAGCTGAAGCTCCATCCAGGGCAGGTCCATCCGAACGGGTTGTTCTGCGTATGTGCCATGAATCCCTTTTCCTCACCCTCGGCACTGGAAACTCCTGCATAGATTGCTGCGGTCACACGCCCCGGTTCTCTGAGGGCATCCACATAATCAACCAGTGGTTCAGCACACTCTGCCATGTTCGTTGAGTATGTCGGCCAGTAGTTCATCTGTAAGTTTACATTCATATGGTAATCTGAATGCCATGGAGAGTTGTTCGCTCCGACCCACAGTCCCTGAAGGTTGGAAGGAAGTGTCTCTCTGACATAACCGTTTCCATCTGTTCTTGTCTCTCTGGAAGACTCGATGGTCATAAATCTTCCATACTGGAATAACATAACTTCCAGCTGACGTCTTTCAGCTTCTGATGCAGTTCCTGCCTTATATGCAGAAAGAAGTGCATCTGTCGTCTTTGTTGAAACGGTCTGTCCCAGATCCAGGTCGACACGGTTGAAGATATTCTGATAATCATTTACATGATTTTCTTTCAGTTCTTCATAAGTCTTAACCTTTGCCTGATCCACATACCATTTTACACGGTTTGTCAGCTCATCTGCCGTCTCACCTGTTCTGTAGCTCGGATATTCATCCTTGTAATCTGTTCCCATGGAAGTGATGATCGTAACCTCACTTGCACCGGAAACGCTTACCTTTCCATCCCCATCTGTCACTGTACCGCCATTGTCGGTAATAACCTGGGTCTGGGATGAAAATTTCATCTGGTTGTCTGTGAGCTGTCCGTTGACGGAGATCCGTCCACCTGACACGGTTGTATTCCATGTTCTCTTATAGCCGTTCTCTCCGATGGAATTGGCAGCTCCTCCGCTTGTATTATCCGGTTCTACACTCACATCCAGGCTGATCTTTTCAGATCCGTCTGCTGTGATATGAGTCACGATGACATTATCCGGATAACTTGTGAAGTTCTCCCTTGAATAATGCGTATTTCCCTTGTCATAGTTTACACCTGCGATGGCTGTATTCAGATCCAGGTCGCGGCTGTAATTGCTTACATCACTGTTGGATGATACATTTTTGAAATCGATATACATATTTCCCCAGCTAAGGTAATATCCATATCCGTTTGTTCCTGCATCATCACTTAAACCAACAAGGTTGCTGTTGGCAAGACTGATCGCAGAGCTGTCCTGTCCGTTTGCGAAATAATTGTGGATCTGAGTCATGGTAGATCCGTTATTCCCCTTATTCTCCAGGTTACCTCCATTGTAGTTCGGTCTGCTGGTGCTTGGTCCTCCTGACCAAAGCGATTTGTCATTGAGCTGGATACGTTCTCTGGTGATTCCGCCGAATACTGTTCCACCGATCCCGCCATTACCGATCGGAAGCGACTTTTCCTGCCAGCCTTCGTAATACTTGGTAATGTCTGCCGGACTTGTATACCACAGCTTCAGATCATTGTCACCAGTCTGCTGCGTTGCAGCGACCGGTTCCGCATTGACCTGCGTTGCCATATACGGCAGAGACGTCACAGCCATTGCTGCTGCACAGGCACTTGCAAGTACCCGCCATTTCATTTTTCTTCTCATAATTCCCCTTTCTGATACGTTCTTGATGTATCTTATTTATTGTCACGAAATTCCTCTGCCTTCGTATTTCTTCAGGCAGACTCCTCCCAGTAACCAATTATCTACATTATAAAGCTTTTCTTTTGATCATGCTTGTTCAATTTAATCTTTATAATCGCTTATTTTGTCAAATTCAGAACCTCGGATTCACATTTTATTTATATTTTTTTAAAAATTATTCACACTTTTTGTATTTTTCGGTACATTTTTTCTTTATTTCTGTTATAATACACATTAACGATTATTATTTGTGCTTATATATGGAGGATTTTTTTACACATGAAGAAAAAAACTACCGTTCAGTCAATAAATAAACATTCCACTCCTCCTTCTGAGGAAACTAAGATTCAGAAACACGAAGTACCTGGATTAATGACATTGTCCGATTCCATTCTGTCCGGTGCTGTTGTTGAATATCGTAAAGCCGGTTATAGTTTTGCCCGGCACTTACATACAAATATTGAGATTTATCGGATTCTTTCCGGTGAATGTTATATGGATATCCAGTCGGAAACCATCCACTGTACAGAGGGTGAGTTTATCATGCTGCTCCCGGATGTGATCCATTCTTTCTATCTGAATGATACATCGGACTGTGAATTTCAGCATATTCACTTTAATCCTGAGATGTTTTCCACGATTGTTCTTGAAGATGAGGGAGTTTTTCCTATCACTCTGATGCACGCGATCCTCTTTTCTGCCCAATTCTATTACCGAATGGAATCGGATCCGGTCATCAATGAACATCTTCAGAAGCTCATTACGCTCTATGCTTCATCCAACAGTCTCTTCTCTGCTGCAAATATTAATGTTGCACTGATGAACCTGATGTTGTATATCCTTGACCATGCAGAAACAGAGCGTGAATTTTCCGAACCACAGCTTCAGAACAGTTACGTGGCTTATACTCTGAATTACGTTCAGGAACATTTTACCCAAAAGATCCGTCAGGAGGATATCGCCTTACAGCTGCATATCTCTGTCCGCTATCTGAGTAAGATCTTCAAGAATTATATGGGGGTAACCCTTTCTAATTACATTAACATTTACCGGATCAACCGTTCCATTGAATTAATGCAGAATACAAGTCTGACACTGACAGAGATTGCCCTTCAGGTCGGCTTCAAAGATTCCCAGCATTATTCCAAAGTCTTTATGAACGTGGTAAATGCAACACCGTCACATTACAGAAAAGCAATTTTGAAATAAAAACTTTTTCAAATATCATAAAGCACAGCCATCAGAGATAAAACTCTGTTGGCTGTGCTTTATTTTGTCTTTTACTGCATTGGAACTTCAAAACTCACTTCTGATTAGTTTGTTCTTTTTCTCCTTGCCATTACTGCAACAAGTCCTGCTGCCAGGCAAAGCATTGCCATTCCAGCTACATTTGCTGTATCACCGGTCTTGGCTGCTTTCACTGCATTTGATGTGCCGTTTCCGCCATTTGCAGTACCGTTGTTGGAAGAACCATTATTCTTTGATCCTGCATTTGTATTGCCGTTGTTATTTCCGCCATTATTATTGGATCCGTTATTATCGTCCTTGCTGTCATCTTTCTTATTATCATCTTTTGCTTTCAGGGCTGCAATCTTAGCTTCTACATTTGCTTTTGCATTGTCAACTTCTGTCTGAGTTGCGTCTGCTTTGTCGTAGATTGCCTGAGCTTCATTTACAGCATTCTGGAGTGCATCCAGGGATGCCTCTGTATAAACCTCTGTCTGTGCAAGCTTCTCATTTGCTGTATTGATTGCTGCAAGCAGATCTTCCTTTGCAACTGTCACTGCATCTTTTGCAAATGTTACTGCAATCGTATGGTTTGCTGTTACGTCTGAGAATGTATATTCTGTTACAACGTCAACTGCAGTTCCATCTACTGTAAGGCTGTCTACACGATATCCGTCATTCGGTGTGATCGTGAATGTAGCACTTTCACCTTCTGTAACAGATACCTTGCCATCTGCAAGACCTTCTGCTGTGATCGTTCCACCTTCACTTGCTGTTGCTGTGATATCGTAAGACTCAAGTGCAACATCTTTTGGTGTAATTTCAAGTTTATCAAGCTGTGGTGCACCACTGTTGTCTACCGGCTGAAGGATCAGAGTTCCCTCGCCTGCTTCTGTTACAACAATATCAAATTCAACTGTACCAACAGAAAGCACATTATTTACTTTTGTATGTGGAGTTGTTATATTTCCTGCCGTAATCTTATTGTTTGCTTCTGACCATGCAAGTTTATTTCCATTATTGGTGTCTCCACTACGATAAGTTGCAACCACGTGATATGTACCTGGTTTTTTTGCATTGTATGCATACTCAACTTTATCTGTACCTGTATTTGTTTTATTCAATGAATTGATAAACTTACCGTTACTTGCCCAGTCACCTGTTCCAATTTCACATCTCCACTGAGTTGCTCCGCAGGCTTCTGTAATGGTTGTCGCAAACTCTGCTTCCAGTGTTGCACTTGTTCCTGTCTTCCATGGGAACTGGAATCTGTCATCTGTTGTATAATTTGTACGTGCTACAAGAGCATTTTTTGCAACTTCAAGTGCTGTATATGCTTTCCCGATCGTTGCGTCTGTCGCACTCTCATTTGCCAGTACTTCCTGAGCTGCTTTCAGTGCTGATGCAAATGTATCCCAGCCTCCTGAGTACAGATTCTCTTTCAGCTCTGCTGACTGATCAACCAGTGTCTGAAGTTTGTCTCTGTCGATTGCATTTGCATCTGCATCTTTGATCGTGATTCTTGCAGAACCGTTGAAACCGATGATTGCATTATTCGGTGTCTGCTCTGTCAGTTCGATTGAGAATACACGGTCACCTGTCTTATTGGTATTACGTCTTGTAATCGCTGCACTCTGAACAGTTACTTCTGATTCTCCCTCATTCAGCGTTACTGTTGGTGCATTTTCTGTATCGAAGTCATCCTGGATTGCACTTCCCGGATTTGGCTGGATCTTTGCTGTGATCGTTCCCTTTGTTCCACCAACACGTTTCACTTTGACAGCCAGTGAGGATTCTTCGTTCATTGTATATGCGGAATTTTCAAGTTCGATCATTCCTACGCCACCGTTATTGATCACGTAAGCTGCCTCTACACCGATTGCTGCATTTGTCTTGGCAACAACTTTCAGTGTATGATGATCGTCTGTCAGATCTGCAGATTCAAAAATCTTTGTTCCTGTGGACCTGCTTGTTGCATTTGTATTGATCGTCTCTACCAGTTCTCCGTCAATATAGACATCCGCAGAACCATGTCCCGGGTCTTTTGTTCCCATCAGATAGACTTTTGTTCCGTCAAATGTATAAGTAAATTCTGCATTTGCTTTATTTGACCATGTATTCTGACCGTTGATATATCCGCTTCCTGTCTGCGGATTCCATCCTGTAGAACTGAATGTAAACTTTGTTGTATCATTGACACTTGTTGTCTCCATTCCCTCCGGTGCAGAACCTGCCAACTGGAATCCTTCACTTGCCTTGTATACACCCACTTCACTTAACATCGGAACTTTTCCATCAGATGTTCCTACAGTGATTCTTACCTGGGTTGCTGATACAGGAGAGGTTCTGATCAGTCTCTTTGCTCCGATCGTAACACCGGTCTTGAGTGTCTGCCAGTTTGCACTGTCGGATGTCTTATACTCAACTGTATAGCTGTTAATGTGCTGTCCTTTCTGGATTGCCTCTTCAATAGAAACCACATCAAATTTCTTTGCAGTATTCCATTTGATCGTCAGACTTCCGCTCTTTGTGCCGTCATCTGTTGTCCAGTATGTTGCATCATCACCATCTACTACATTGCCCGGTTTGAAATCAACATCATTTCCACGGACATTGGATGCTGTGATTGTTGTTCCTGTTGCTTTCGCAAGGTTTGTGCGGAAAGTTTCTTCCACATTCTGTCCAAATTCTGTCACTCTGTCGAGAATTGGCTTATCCACTGTACCCTGATTATTCGGCGGTACATTCAGAAGCATGGTTGCATTATGTCCTACCGAATCAAAGTACATGTTAGCAAGCTGAGAAATCGTCTTCGGAGTACACTTATTTGTTCCCCAGAACCATCCGGATGTGATACGTCCGTCACACTCCGGTACAGTCCATTTGTTACCATTCTCGTATCCCTTTGTATACGGTGTGTTTCCGTTGCTGTCAATCGTATTTGCATTAACATTTACATTTGATTTTGACCAGGTATCTTCATAAGCTACACCGTCTTCATTTCCGATCCAGCGAACTGTTGTATAGGCACCAGCTCCAAACAGCATACAGTCTGCATCATAGTTAGCTTGTATTCCTTCGTATTTCTGAATGGTATTGAACCATCTTGTGAAGTCGTATTCCTGTGCATTCGCACCGCTTCCCTTTGCTCCGTCCATCCATACTTCTACGAAATGTCCGTTGTTACCGTACTTGTCACTGCTGAGAATTTCTGTTAACTGATTATTGTAGTAATCATTGTAGTCAAGTACATCATTCTCTTTTGTTGTTGCATTTCCATTTGCATCATAATATCCGTAAGATGGTTCATGGATATCCCATGGTGACAGATAGAGTCCCATGTCCAGACCATACTTTGTGCAGGCTTCGGAGATTTCAGCAAGGACATCTCCTTTACCATTCTTATAATGTGTATTCTTTACACAGTAATCTGTATAGGCACTGTTCCAGATACAGAAACCATCATGATGCTTTGCAGTTACAATAACTTTCTTGAACCCTGCATTTTTCAGAGTACTTACCAGTGTATCTGCATCAAAATTATTTGACAGTGTAAAGATATCTGCCGGTGATCTGTTTCCGTAATGCTCGCCCCACTCTACCTCATTGAAGGTATTTGGTCCGAAGTGGCAGAATGCTGCCAGTTCATCTTTCTGATATTTGTACTGGTTGGCATCCGGTACAACTTCATCAGCAGCCGGGGCGTCTGTATTATTGTCAGCACAGTCAGCATCTGTCACTTCACCTGAAGCTGCGGATACTGTTACTGCTGTAGTTCCGATAGAACCAAATACAGTTGTCACTCCGAGAATAAGTCCCATAATCATTGAAAGGGTCTTTTTCTTCATTTCGTTCCTCCCTTTATTATTAAAGCAGAGGAGGTCAGCATTTTCATGACCTCTCCGCTTTTTCTGAATTTTAAATCCGTAAAAGTAAGCTTTTTTTAGTTCTCTTTTTTACGCTTTACTACAACGCCTGCTGCCGCTGCGGATGCTGCCAGTGCAAATGCCCAAACTGCTACGTTTGTCGTATCGCCTGTCTTAGCTGCTTTCTTAGTATTGTCTACCTTTGTTGTAGTCTTATTGTCAGACTTGGATGTGTTAGAAGGATTGTTCTTGTTGTTATCAACCTTTGTATCATCCTTCTTATTGTCACCCTTATTGCTGTCGTCTTTCTTGCCGTCATCTGTCTTCTTTTCTACAAGAGCATTGAGGGCTTTTGCGATGGCTTTATTTGCTTCGTCAACCTGAACCTGAGTTGCATTTTCGTCATTCAGAACGGATGCGTACTGATCGTAAACTGCCTGCAGGGCTTTCAGTGATTCTGCTGTGTACTTGTCTGTTGCTGCAAGTGCTGTATCGGCCTTTGCTGTAGTTGCCTTGAGTTCTGTCTTGTCAACTACTGTCGGCTCAGGAGTTACAGGTGTTTTCGCGGTTGTAAATGTAGCTGCCTCTGATTTCTCAGATACATTTCCTGCTGCATCTACTGCTTCAATCTCTACGCTGTAATCTGTAGCTGGTGTAAGACCTGTCAGATCATACTCTGTGGCTGTTACAAGTTCTGCATTTACTTTTGTATCATTTACATATACATTGTATCCCACTACACCGACATTATCGCTTGCTTCTGCCCATGCAACTTTTGCTGTTGTCTCTGTAACATCTGCTGTTCTTACTGCTGTCGGAGCATCCGGTGCTTCTGTATCAGCTACCGCTGTATCGAGGTAGGTGATAATCGGAGTAACATGAACAGACGGCTTGCTTGGATTGCTGTTGCTCTTTGTTACTACACGGATCACATCTCCCGCATTTACTTCGATTGCATCAAAGTTTGCCCAGTCTGTTGCTTTCTCACGGCTGGTCTGAAGTGTTACACTCTGCTTTACTGTATCATTAACAAGAAGGCTTAATGTAACTGTTCCGCCTGAATTTCCATTCTGACGAAGGTATGGCTCATCATCTTTTACATTGAAAGATACTGTACCGCTCTTTGGTGCTCTGAATGCCATTGCTGTTGAGATATCACTGTTCGGCGGTGCGGAAAGCAGTCCGTGAACGCTTGTATCTGTTGTTGAAGTTGTACCCTGTGAAGCATCAATACCAGGACCATAATATGTATTCACACACCAGTTCGGCCATCCGTCTCTGTCAGACTCTGTCATATTTGTCCAGTCACCGGTTCCGTTCTTCTGCTGTCCAAACCATACATTTCCCTGCTGTCCTTTAACAAAGTCAAGAGTCCAGTTGTATGTGTTCTTCTGAGCGATTGTATAATCATTTGTTGTTCCGTCTTCAGCTGTGATACGAAGTGTCATACCTTCTGCTACTGCATCCGTATTTGCCAGCTCAGTTCCGCCATTTAATACAGAAACGGTTGCTGTATCAGCTACAGTGATATTCTTTCTCATCTCGCTCACTGTTGTCGGATTTTTAGCTGTATAAGGAACGCTCATGGTTGTTCCTTTTACTTCATAATAAGCATCTTTCAGTTCTTTATCAGAACTTGCAACTACTGTATAAGTTACATCCTCCATTCCTTCATAAGAAAGAACGACGGTTGCTCCACCTTTCACGATATCTGCATCACCAAGAACTTTATCACCATTTTTTACAGTAACTGTAACGCCTGTATCAACGATGATGTTGTTGCGGAACTGCTCTACTGTTGTATTCTTCGGAAGATCACTTACATTTGTTCCTGAAATTGTGTATGTATTGGAACGAAGTACAAGTGCTGTAACTGCATCACTTTCTGCTGCTCCGATTTCCGGTACTGCTGTGATTGCATGTCCGAAGAAGTCATGATCGATAGAATAACCATTTCTGTCAACAATTACTTTACCAGCATTGATAGCCGGTGAGTTTGCTGCCAGTTTGTATCCATCAAATACTGTAGTAACTGTCGGATCTTCATGCAGTCTTGCCTGCTTGTCCTCTGCTGCTGCAACCGGACCTGAACCTGCATCAACAAGTACTGCTGTTCCTGCGGATACCTTTACTGCATTTGCATCAGTTGGGTAATTGGATACATTGTAGTACAGGTTGTTGTCGAATACTTTATTGTTGCTCGGATTCCAGTTTGAAACTGTTGCCGGTGTACTTCCTGCAAAATAGAAAATATTATTTTCTGCTGTAACCGGTCCACCATTTCCATGACGGCTATGCCAGATTGTATTCAGTCCCGCTTTAATATAGAAGGTATTATTGTAAACCTGACAATTTCCTGTATTTCCAGCAGGATCCAGCGGTCCCATATCTTCATTCTGGCTGATGTTGTAACGGAATGTATTGTTGATGGACTCCGGTCCACAGAACATGATCGTACTTGCTGTATTACCATGGCTGTAGTTGTACTGATAGTTGGTTCCATCACCGTAGTCAGCATCCCAAGGCTGTCCGTCGCCGTTACCCCTTGACGCATTCAATGTTTTAAAACATTCATTGTACTGGAAAATCGCATTTTTACACTTCCATGGCCAGATACCAGCTGCAACTCGTCCTGCTCCGACATCCTGCTTGCCGTTTTCCTCACCATTTGCGTTAAGACTTGGCTGTTGCTGTGAGTAGTCTGTTGTATTAATCTGTTCAGCTGCGTTCTCTGACACATTGTATTGAACCATCGGTCTGTCCAGATACATGGTTGTGATGGCATCTCCACCCACATGGTTCAGGTAGTTGTTCTCGATGACTACATTGGAGGAACCATATTTTGCCATTGTTGCATCTGACAATGCACCTGTTGTGAACTGACTCCACTGATAGGTATATCCAACTGCAATTCCCCAACGGTTTACTTTATCAAGAGAGCAGTTCTTGATCTGAACATCGTTGTATCTTGCAATTCCTGTTGTTGCTTCATTTGTCGGCGTTTCTACGATAAAGTAGATACCTCCATTTGTCATATGCTTGTTATAAACGTTACCTGTTACATCATGGATATAAAGATCATTCAATACGATATGATCTACTGTTCCATTATCCTTTGCAACTCCGGCAACACCGGTTCGATCCATTGCGTATGCGTCATTATACGCTTTATTTTTTTCGGTATCGGTTGCACTTTTTCTGTCATTTGTCAGTTCCAGGCCTTCGATCTCGATGTACTCTGTATCTTTGATCAGAATACTGGAAGATACCTTACCTTTCCATTTATGATTCCGGTTATCAAGAGGTGTTCCGTAATTCAGATCCCACTGGCCATGACCATTTGTATTGATCTGTGGTCTGTCTCCCTCTCCATAAGTAGAGATCTTAACCGGTGCTTCAGCAGTACCGCTGTCTTCTTTTGTAAACTGCAGAGCCTGATCTTCAAACACAGATCCCTTTTTCAGGAGAACTGTATCTCCAGGCTCAAGATTAAGGGCATTCACTTTATCAAGTGTCTTGAATGCCTTGCTTTCGGAAGTTCCGTCATTGCTGTCACTTCCACTTTTGGAATCAACATAATATGTTGTTCCTGTCGCAGTATCCTGTCCTTCAGCATTAACAGTAAATGCCGGCACCATTGATGCAACCGTTGTTCCTGCAAGCAGAAGAGCCAGAGCACCGCTCATCCATTTCTTCTTCATAACATTGCTCCTTCCATCATTCTATATTCTTCAAGGTAAACCGGTTTACATCCGCCATGTTCCCGTCCACCTGAGAATCAGTTTCACGCTGTGTGATGATAATATCATATTTCTTTTCACGCAGCTCACGTTCCACCGCAATTCTTGCTGTCTCCAGATCAGCATTCTCTTCGCTGTCCCCAAAGATCCATTCGCGGCTGTTGTAGTATTCCAGTACTTCGTCCTCTGTCAGTTCCATTCCCTCACGGGTATCATCATTGCAGTATTTTTCTTTGAGCGTACTCATTTCATATTGAAGATAAAGCTGAAAGGTATATTCTTTCAGTCCGTAGACTACCTCACCTTTTTCAACTTTCTCACTCCGCTTTGCATTCTCGTCTTTCCAACGTTTTTCCAAAGCCTTATAGCTGCTGTCTGATACATCACCGCATTCTTTTGCGAGGTCATAGACCGCATGAACGTATTTCAACTGTTCTACTGTATTTTCCGTCAGAATTTCGTAGCCGTATTTTCCATCATACTTTTTCTCCCAGAAGCCATCTTCATAAACGGCATCATAGTCCTGTTGAATCTGCATTTTTGTATCATATTCTACTGATTTCATGCAGTTCACATATTCATCTTTGCTGATTGTATGCCCCCCAACAGTTAAATCGAATCGATTATCAATTCTGTATCGGACAACCCCGGCAACAGTTCCCGCGACCGCGATCACCAATACTGCAATTCCGATCTTCAGGAACTGCTTTTTTCGATTCTTCATACTCCGCATCCCCTCCTGTTCTGAAATCTTGTTCTGTCTACGCACGAGCTTACCCACTCTGACTTAATACTATTATAACAACAGCAGAATTTTTCGGCTCGTTCTTTTCGGTTGATTCCCACGCTTATTTTGTCTAATTCGGAACATTCTTTTTGATTCTCCCTTGACGGCTTTTATTCTCTCTGCTATATTACATATAGAACAGTATGGAGTGTACTGTTTCTTTGCATACAATAGTGTAAAAAGTAATGCAGACCAGATGATACAAATGTAACGGAAAGATATGAGGGTGAGTCTATGAAAAGAGATTACTATGAACTGCTCGGACTGGCGAAAGGTGCCGATCCGTCAGCAATAAAAAAAGCCTACAGAAAGCTTGCTAAAAAGTATCACCCGGATACGAATCCCGGTGATAAAGAGGCCGAAAAGAAATTTAAAGAGATCACAGAAGCTTACAATATCCTGAGTGATCCTGAGAAAAAGAAACTTTATGACCAGTTTGGTCACGCTGCATTTGACCAGAGCGGTGCTGCCGATGGAGCCGGCGGTTACGGCACCGGTGGTTTCCATGGTGGATTCTATGGAAGTGGCTTTGGTGGAGCCGGATCTGACGGAACCGGATTTGGCAGCAATGGTTTTGGCAGTGGTGGTTTCAGTGGTGGCGGTTTTACCGGAAACGGTGGGTATCAGGAATACCACTTTGAGGGTGGTAATATGGATGATATGTTCGGAGATATTTTCGGAAATATGTTCCACGGAGGAACCTCCCGCAAGACTTCTTCCGGTTTTGGGAACGGCTTCCATGGTGGGTTCCAGTCCGGTGGTTTTCAGTCAAAGGGATCCGATCTGAATGCAGAAGTAACCGTTGGTTTTGATGAAGCTGCTTTTGGCTGTGACAAGGTCATTACATTACAGGATCCAAATGCTCCGGGAAATCCTTCCCAGTCACTGAAGGTTCATATTCCTGCAGGAATCGACACCGGTAAGACGATCCGTCTCCGTGGCAAGGGAATGCCCGGTACAAATGGCGGAGATGCCGGGGATCTGATGTTGAAGGTCAAGGTCGCTGACAAACCGGGATACGAGCGAAAGGGAACGGATGTCTATACGACAATTACTGTACCTTTCACGACGGCTGTCTTTGGTGGTGAAGCACTGGTTCAGACTTTATATGGCAATGTGCTTTGTAAGATCCGTGAGGGTACACAGTCCGGTTCTAAGATCCGTTTGAAGGGAAAAGGAATTGTTTCCATGAAGAATCCTTCAGTTCACGGTGACCAGTATGTAACGGTTCAGATTGAAGTTCCAAGACACTTAACTCCACAGGCGAAAGAGAAGCTGCGTGAATATGAGGTCTTGGTCAGCGGAAATGCAAAGAGTGCTTAAGATAAAATATGCTCCTTCAGGCAACAGGTTTTCTTGTTCCTGTCTGCCTGAACGGAGCATATTTTTTATTCAAACATCATTCTTTCATCTCAATTGTCTTTTTTCTTTTTGAGAAAATTTGCAAGAAGCATCATTGCAGAGACCAGTACCCCTCCTGCCATCGGTACAACCGGAGTTGTATCGCCGGTTTTTGTTGCTTTTCCAGATTTTTTTGTACCCATCGCCGGATTTTTCTGGTCAGCAGATGGCTTGCCACTTCCTGTCGTCTGTCCTGCACCATTCGAATTATCCGGAGTAGATGGCTTGCCTGGGTCAACCGGATCTGGATCTACCGGATTTGGATCTACCGGATCTGGGTCAACCGGATTCGGATCTACCGGTTTTAGTGCTTTCTGCTTCTCAACGAGCGTATCAGTTGCTGTTGCTACCTCTGTATGCTTAAGTTCCTTTTTCGCTTCCTTGCCTTCCAAAAGAAGTTTTGCAGCAGCTAATGCACTTTCAAAATCCGATGTGTCTTTATAATCTTTTACTATAATTTTCTCAGCTTCCTCTACTGCTTTTTCCAGTGCTGCAAAGTCAGCATTTGTCGCAAGTGGCTGTAATGCATTTATTGCATCCCTCACTTTTTGGGTCATCTCATCAACCTCACTCTGCTCTGTCCGTGGATTGTCAAGTACTTTCTCAGCCTCCGCAAGAATCCTGTCCAGACCGGCATAATACTCTGTCATATATACCGTTCTGTCTAATTTTTCTGCCTCATCTACTGCCTTCTGTAACTTTGAAAAGTCTGCCGGGATGTATGCCTCTTCTACATAGAAATTATCAACATAATATTCACTGCTCTGTCCTGTAATATCTACATAGCAGTCTTCTTCATCACCTGTTGTAAACTCGAGAACAAGCTTTCCACTCTGGGCATTTGCCACCGCACTTGCAAGCGTCTTTGAAGCCTTATCAGATTTTACTGCAAAAGTAAACGCATTTGCACTTGGTGCTTTATATTCAATGCCTACTTTATACTCTGTATTCGGTTTAAATCTAACCGTTGATGGAATGGTTCTCATATAATCTTTTGCACGAATCTTCAAAGAATAGTTTCCATCAATCACATCCGTCGTATACTCTGGATTCACTGGATTTTTCTGAGATAAATGCGACTGATCAGACTCCGTAGACACAAATACTCCAAAGCCCTGATCTACATTTTCAAAATCCTCCCAATAAGTATACTTATTCGGATCCGGGTTAGTAGAAGCATCAACTTTTGCCACCCGCACATCATCAAAGTCAACAACCGATGTATCGCTTTTTCCTGCTGCTGCAGAAAGCGTTAATTTGACTGTGTCAGATGCCGCAGTAAAACGTACCTGCATACGCTGAGCCTTAGTCAAATATTTATCATTATGATGAACTCCATACGTGACATTACTCTGTTCCATATAATTTGAAACTACTTCGTCCCCGTTCTTTACCTCAATTGATGCCTTTCGTCCATCATCAGTAATGCACCATACAGATGCCGAATAAGCCTGCCCCGGAACCAGACCTGTTAAAGTCTGACTTACCTGTCCATCTTTTGTTCCCTCTATATAAAGGTGTGCATTTCCAAGACTATTATCCTTAATCTTTATATGATCTACACTATCAGATGTAGATGATGGTTTCCACTCATCAAAATTATAGGAATCGAATCCCATATCTTTCACAGGAGATCCTGTAGACCACTCCATCGTATCAGCCGTATCAACTTTTACAGCATCCTCTTTGTAAAGTACATATCCTGTTTTTGCTGTCGCATCAATTGTTACTTTACGTCCTGTCACAGGAAGCGTTTTCTTATCAGATTTTCCTTCTGCAGACAGTTTATAAATCGTTACCTCAGTTACATTTCCCCAGGATTCCGGAAGTGTCCAGGTACTTGAACCTCCATCTTTATTATAATGATAAATCTTACCCTGCTCATCATCATCCTTTTCCCATGGAATGAAAATCTTATTTCCTTCGGCAACTTTTTCACCGTCCAGCGTAATAACATTAACGTTATTCACGATCTCAGTTACTACTTCGTTACTATTTCCCAGAACTGCCCGCGATTCGCTTTCATACTGCATCAGCGGATACTGTGCAAGGAACTTAGCCGGAAGTACTTCGCAATAAAATGTATCCAGCGAATCATTCATACTTGCTGCATTATTTCCCTGTGAAGACTGCTGCCAACCGTCAATACCAGCACCACCTTTGCTTGCTCCGCCTGTATCGCCGCCGTTGTTTCTCGATTGTATTCCTCTGAACAAAGTTGTTCCCTGGAAAATATCAGACTGGTTGTTCTCTACAAAACGAACCAGATTTCCTGCTCCTTTAAAGTTGCCTGCCCCGGTCTGAATACCATGGACAAATACACTGTGGGAAACCATTTCATCAGGATTCTCTGTTCCAAGAATAATGTTGCGGCCTTTTATATTCTGTATTAATTTATACATCGGCCATCTTGTTCCAAAGAATACATCTACATATGTCGTATCAATCTTTCCCTGCGTATCTTTATCGTATAATTGCGAAAAACGTCCATCCAATCCATTTTCTGATGTATCAAGATCGTCGTTCTCACGAATAATGCCTTTTGAACTATCATACCAATCCCAGGCCGGAAGGCTTGCTGCAAGTTTTCCATACTGCGGAGCTTCCGGGTAAGTATCTGTCTGGTTTACATGAATACCTATTTGTGCATTATACTTTTCTGCCTCACTCAGCAAAGTATTGAAATCTTCCAGACCACCGGCATGCTTATTATAATTTGCATAATCCGGATGAGAGGAGTCATGTCCTTCACCTTGATATCCCTTGATAATAATATTCTGCCCAAATCCATCTGTAGCCAGATACATCTTCTTCACATTATCCAAAATACGGAGAAATGGATACTGAGCTTCTGATCCTACATTCATTGCGATCATTGTCCAGGAGTCTGTCACTTCGTCCGCTCCACTTTTTCTGGTCATACACTTATCCCGAAGTACAATTGCACCATCCTGAGCGTCTACTTTTCCATCTCCATTGCAATCTGCTGTGACCGCTACCTTGACTGCAGGCAGATACATTATCTCTCCATCCAGTCCACGGTAAGTATACTCATTCATCCATAAACCTGTAGAATTATGGTCTCCTGCCGCAAACGTCTGGTATGCTACTTCATGACGGTTTTTATACGATTCTCCACTTAATGCAGCAGCAACATTCCGATTACTTAACACTGCAAGCGTCGTCTCATTATATGCTTCTGATGCATTGGCTGAAGAAAGCGAAATCGCATTCTGTCCCTGATAATTATTTACAGTCAGCTTTCCGTCCGCATCTTTACTTGACATAGAAATCAAACTGTGACGCGGGAAATTCAAAGTGTACAGCTTCGTCTGATCATCAACTATATTTTTTACATTCATAGAAAGGACATTTCCTTCTACAGTAAATATAACATCAAATGAAATTCCTGTCGTCGCCTCTGACACATGATAAACCGCTTTATTCTCACTGATATCTGCTGTAACATCCGGTGTATAAAGTTTATTATTTAACTCAATCTGATGTAATGCAAGTTCCTGTCCTTTTACAGTCTCCCCACCGTTCTTTAATGTATAATCGATTACCCGCGGGAATGCACGGTCCAGACGGACTGTCATGGCATCTGACTGAATTGTTACAGGCTCTGTATTTTCCACAACTGTCGGTACAGCTGCATTCTCCTGCGTAAACTTCTGGATGAGCATTCCATTATTACTTCCGGTTCTGAATCCCACTTTTCCCGGATTTGTCGTAACATTACTAAGTTCTCTATTAAGAATTTCCTCATTATCAACAAATACTGTCACATACTTGTCCACAATCCTTACTTTTATCTTATATGGAACCACTCTATTTGCAAGAATAAAACCACTGTCATTATATTCACTTCCAAGAAGTGACTGTCCCTGTGCATTCCAGATATTCCATCTGGTATAATGCTGATTATTCTGTGAAGACGGTCCAACATAGAAATACTCATTATCACTTACATACCGGAGAACTGCCCCATATCCACAATTATCATTCATTGGATCGTATGTAAATTCAATTTCCTGGTCTTTCAGGCTTGCCGAATTATCATCAATAAATACGCCATCTCCCTGAAGCTTCATGGCACCATTTTCCAGACTCATAGAACCGCTTCCACTCTTTTTCGTAAAGCCGTCTGCTCCGTCTGCCGCAAAATTTCTTGTATAGGATACCGTCGGTTCCGGAATGTTAATATTAATCGTGAATGTCTGTGTCTGCCCATCTTCGAATTCAAAAACCAGCTTTGTACTGGATTGACTTTTGATCTTTTCAAGATAAGTTGTCTTAATTGTGACATTCTGACCATTTACAGTATAATCCGTTCCCCTTTCCAATACCTCTGATCCATTTTTAATCGCACTTAATGTATTCTCGCCTGTTATTGCCACTTCAATATCCTGTGCTGCCGCTGTATCCTGTTCAAGTTTCACACTTTTCGGATCAATCGAAACTGCTGAAAAAATATCGGAAGTTTTTATATTGTCAAACTTCAAAGCACATCCATGGGTTTCTGTTGGTTCTCCCCAGACTCTCATTCCAATCTGTCCGGACATCGTATCACTAAATGCATCTACTGTCTGATCAATAATCACCTCTCCATCCTGATAAACCTTGATCTGCTTTCCACGATACTCCAGTTTGATATGATGCTTCTGGTTTATATCTGATGCATCAAACGTCGTCTTTGTGGAATTAAGATCTCCCCAGTTAGAAGAACCTTTCTGCCAGAACCAGTGAGTACCGTCTACTCCAATTCCTTCCCAGTCAGAGGAAGAATTGTAACGGAACAAAATCAACATTCTCGCCCCATTCGGTCCTTTCGTCAGGGTAAGATCCATTTCAAGAATTCCATCCTGACGGGTTTTGGAATTTCCATATTTGAAAAAGGACTCTCCTGCAGACTCAAGTACCATAAATCCATCATCACCCTCACCATTTTGGAAAGTGATCGTTCCATTTGCCCCATCTTTTACCCAGCCGCCCTGACTGTTCTCATCGGTAAAATCGATCATCTCCTGCGTCACCGCTGCCTTTGCTACATTCCCCGGTATCGGTACCGCATTTGCAATCATACAAGCAGATAAAGTTGCAATGGTAACTCGCTTTAATTTGTTTTTCATAAACTCGCCCCTCCATGCCATTAGATATTTTGCCTATTTTTTATCTCTGTGCCATTTTCCTTTTGCATATAATTATATCTTTTTTCTTCTTTTTTTTCAATATCGGCGTTTCTTTTTATTTATTTTTGTTATTTTATACAATTTTATCGTGCTTGTTCCATCACTTTGCTTGTTCCCCTTGCTTTTTATATAAGAAGGCTGCAAAAACATTTCTTTCAAATGCTTTTGCAGCCTTCTTTACCTCTCCAATCATTTTCTTTATCAGGTGGAATTCTGTTCAATTCCTATGTGCTTCCCTATTCCTGTTCTTCTTCCATCTCAGCCCGGATCGTATCTTCAGATGCTGCCATTGCCTGCAGGGTCATGGTAAGAAGCTTTTCAAGTTCCCAGCCCAGTTGCTTTGCACCTCTTTCAATGACTTCTCTTGAACATCCCGCAGCAAATCCTTTGCTTTTATATTTTTTCTTCAGAGATTTTAATTCCATATCTTTTGTACTTTTTGACGGACGCATCAACGCAGCCGCCCAGATCAGACCTGTCAGTTCGTCTGCCGCAAATAGTACTTTTTCCATCTCATGGACGGGTTCTACATCAATCATCTTTCCACATCCTACTGTGATTCCGTATCCATGAGAACATACTGCATGGATCAGATCTTCTGAAACTCCAGCTTCTCTTAAAAGATCCGATGCTTTCAGGCAATGCTCTTCCGGGTACAATTCAAAATCAATATCATGAAGCAGTCCTGCAATCCCCCAGTATTCTGCATCTTCTGCGTATCCCAGTTCATTTGCATACCACTTCATAACAGCCTCTACAGTCAGAGCATGCTGAATGTGAAATGGATCTTTATTATATTTTTTAAGTAACTCAAAAACATCTTTTCTGGCAATATGTTCCATGTTGTTCCCTCCTTTTTATCTGCAGTTTTCCTACTATTCCGATAGGTTATATTTTACTTTGATCTTTACTGCTTGTCAAGGTGGTAAGCATTTTTACATTTTTTGCTGTGTAAACATTTTTACTTTTTTGCCGCAAGTATTCTCATGATCCTCTGCCGGTTATACCGCTGCATAATTACAAAAATCAAATCCATTCCTGCAGATACAATGGAAGTAATAATGAAAACCGGATATGCTCCAAATTTTATCCCGGCGAAAACCGGCAAAAAGCTCAATACCGCAATAATCTCATGCCCCACTTCTGACTGGCACATGGTCTGTGCGATTTCTTTCCAGCTATGGAGTCTCGGATCAAACCAGTCCGGTCTGTAGGTCGGCATTTTATTTTTCCATTTTTTTACGCCAAGCTTTTCGTAAATCTTTTTCTCGGATTCACTCACCTGAAACCAGCGTTTGCAGCAATCTACTTTATTGTGCAAAATGGAATTGACAATGGAACCCACCAGTAGTCTCATAATAAAATGGTATGCACACGTACCAAAAGTAATCGCTAATGTCAGCAGGATTTCTTTCGACGTTGACTGGTATAAAATTGTAGTTGCAACTGTGCCGGCTGTAAGGATTGCCGTCAGCGTGTAGATTATTTGAGGTAAACGCGACTTCATTTCCATCATGCCTCACTTTCATTTACAAATGCAACCGCATCTGGTCTTCGTGCAATAATTGCACATAAATTATTGATCGTCCTCATATCTAAATTATACCTTTTTATTCAGCACATGATTTTTTATCCGATCGGTCAGCTTCTATTCACTTTTAACTGAATAATCAATAATAACTTTCCTGCAGGCAGGGCAATGATATGCCATACAGGTTGGTTTCGACCAATTATGAGAACTTAATATGATTTCGTCTTTTTTATTGATTGACGGTATAAGCCAATTTTTGTCAGGCTTCGTTGTGAAGAAAATTTCTCGTTGACTCTGAACCGAACCACATATCATTTCCTCGTTGCAATATGGACATCTCATGATACTCCCTCCTTTGCAAATCCGCTTTTGGTGTATTTATTATTTTTTAAGTATAACACACTTTTATTTGATTCTCTATCATTTAAATAAAAGTGGCTTTCCTTACGGTCGTCAGCTTCAGCATCTCCTGCGTTTGTGACGGATACATATTCGACAGGGATAATAATAAGACACAAAAATAACCTCACTGTCATCTGTAAACTATGAGGTGACTTTTGTAATCAATGAATACGTGGACTAACTGTCTACACGAAAATTACTCAATGATAGAAGATACAGTTCCTGATCCTACTGCGCATCCACCCTCACGATATCTGACCGGTGTATTGCGGTGTGCAAATGGTGATTTTTCGTGTGATTTGTGGGGAAAAATCCGGATTTTCCATTGTGTCCGTATGGTTTTTTGGGATTTTGTTATCATGGTGTTATCACAGTTGGTTCATTCCAGCTTTTAGCATTAATATAGCAAATGATAATTCCAAAATTTTCACTTTTTCCTCAGTCGATATGATCTCCGATAAAGGCATTGTATTATCCAATGAAATACCATGTGCAACATCATGACGAGCTTTCAGTGTTTGGTTCAAAAATACTTTCCATAAGCTTTCAATATTCGAAGAATCATTACACATATTAAATCCAATGTTTTCACAATTAAGTTGATATGGGAAGTCCATTGTTCCAATTCTTAATACATCCTTCATTTTTTCAATCAAATTTACCCCTATGCTACTATCATTTTCAAAAACTTTATCTATTTCACATTCCGATATATATTTCCAAAAATTCTTTCCACCAACTTCCTCAAAATATTTTTCTATAACTGTTGCCTTTGGATTCTTATTATTTTCATACAAAAAAGGGTCTATTGCGTATTTCGTATCTAATTCATTGAAAACATTTACCAATTTCCTAAGCTTTTTTTCGTTTCCTTTTTCTGGAGTAATAAATTGAGTGCAATATGTCATTTTCATTTTTTCTGATGTAATTAAAAATGCATTATTACTATTAACATCCTTGATAAAGCAACGCATTGCCTCGTATATAAATCCTTCAAAATTTGCTACTATCAAAACAATTGTTGCTCTACATAACGCACAATACTCTTTATCACCATCATCTAGCCCCTGCGCCATGTCAATCAATGTATCCACTTCACTCCATCTCGCATCAAAACCCTCTATGAAATCTGATGCAAATGTACTCATTTCGTCAATACCTCTTTCATCATTTCAATACGTATTGAAATTTTGGACTTATCCGTAGTACTTCCATTAATGCTGTCAATGAATTTAGGATCTTTATACAAATCTAATATTTTATTTTTTGTTTGATTGCTAAATTTTAATGTTCCTTCTCGCATTCCTTCAGAAACAGCAATAATCAACGCATCGTACACTGCTGCATTAAATTTTGATTGAAGTTTTAATTCTCCATCTTCGACTTTATATTTAGCAAAAGCTTTTTCTCCCATATTGTCATATATATAGTCTATGACTGAAAGAAAATGTTCCGACATCTTTTTCAGTTTTTTTTCATCAAATGAGTTGAATTTATCCATTTGATCTGATAAAAATTTTTTCAGAGATTTTTTCATATTAACAATCTCATAATTATCAAATGCATAAAAACGTAATACATATTCAACATTTTGCATCTTTTTTACTTTATTATCCTCTGATGCGTGTTTTATGTCTATGTTCAACAATTTCATGAATTTCTCATTTTTTGCTAAAGATTTAATCAAATCATTAAATCTACCTCTATATACTGCGTTTCTAAGTTCTTGTGATTCCAACTGAACTGCTCCAGAATTAAGTCTTTCAAAAACATCATATTTTACTTGTGGATCAACTGTCGAATCTATCCTTAAACATTTAATGGTTCTTTCTTCTAATCGTCGCACCAAAAAAGGCGGTAAATCTTTATAATATGCGTCATTTAATGGATATAATACTTCTAATCCTTCTAACGCATAGGTATTCTTCATAAATCCATAAATTGCTGTTAATCGCTGCTGCCCATCTATAACAGAATACCTTGACACCCCATCTTCTACTTCTTCATCCACATCTACATCCTGAGATAAATATATTGTAGGAATAGGAATATTCAATATTAAACTTTCTATAAGTTTTGATGACTCTTTATTATCCCATCTATGATTTCTTTGATAATCTGGATTTAATTTTATAATTCCCTTTTGTATTTTTTTCACTAAAGTTTCCAAATCATATTCTATATTTTGTGTCTTTACCGTTCTTTCTTTCGCCAATTCCTGAAGTTCTGATAGATTTTTTTTTAATGTTACCTTGGTATCCATATTATCACCTTCCCTTTTTTTATTCTCTTTTATTATAAATAAATCGCAATAGGAATAATAAGCAATGCTGGACCTTTGATGATAGTTTCTATTTGCCCTGCATTTATATCTTGATTAAGTTCATCATTAAATACTTTTAACAGTTTTCCCAAAATATTTTCTTTAAACAAACTCAAACTAGTGTTTCTTAACAAATCTATTTTCCCGTTTCCATCACATACCTTTGCAACCTTTCCTAACACTTTAAACTTTCCATCAATAACTTCTCCACTATTTCCATTAAAAAAGTAATCCATGTAAATAGGAAGCACAGCTTTCCCATCAGAAAATCCATCCAATTCACAAATCATATCTACCATTCCATCAACTTTTAGCCCATTTGTAAAGGCCTTCATTTGATTAATACTCGTCTTGTCCTCTAAATTTTGTTGCTTAGCCTTTTTACCCGTTCCATCTCCATTCATCGCTGTAGCCAATTCCATTAAATGAATCATATTTTCCATCGTAGAAATTAACGGATTTATTTTCAAAACTCCAGTAATCTCAACAAACTCACCTGCTTGAATATCTTTAAAATTGTTGGTTACTTTTTTTACCATTTTTTCTTTAAATAATCTATCTTTCAAATTATTAAATAGTGATGACGGAGTGTGGATTTTTTCCTGTTCCTTATTATCCTCTCTATTATGCCCTACATCAGCTTTCCCTTTCAATTTTACTCCAAGCAATGCAAAAATATTTTTATTTCCTAAATCAGCTTCTATCGTTCCCCCTAAATTTCCTTCTGTAGCAGATGTTGTTTTTAGCTTTGTCACTTGAGTAAAACCATCATTGATCGATGCCAACAAATCAAATACAATTTTTTGATTTAAATACAAAGGAATTTCTAAACTGTGTTTATTCAAATATTTGTCCTCCATTTATCTCGGTCCCATAAATTTGTCACCATTCAAATGTATCATATGAGCCGGCAATTCAGCTATCCATACTTCTGTATCCCAGGCCAACTCTTCCGAAAACTTTTTATACGTTTTAAAATCCAGAAATGCCGTAATAAATATTTTCCCAGCGGTTACATCTTTTGTCATTTCTGTAATTTCCAGAATACGTTTTGGATCCATTGGCCCTACTGAAGTAACCGATTCAATAAAGTAAATCCAATTCTTATCTTCCCTATACAATACAACATCCGGCATTTTATCATGCAGTGTAATCTCAAATCCCAATTTTTTCAGTTTATCTACATTTTTCACTAAATCTTTCTCTATCGTATCTCCCACATATAGACACTCCGCATTCTCAGCAAATCTCGGTGCAAACTCTTCTATAATTGCTTTCTGTAATTCGTTATGCTTTCCCGACGAAAACTTAAAATCATCCCCATTTATTTTCACAGGCATCATCTTCATTTCCTTTTTCGATGCATAAATATCAATCAAACTTTCATGGTACATCATGTATCTAGAAGCTATTTCATTCCAACCAACACTCTGATAGTGCTTTAATAGTTCCAGTGTTTCTTCCGTCAATCGATAACGATAATTCGGACTATTCGTCGCTTTTCCATTATCTTCTACTAATGCAGCTGTTCTAAATCTATGCAAAGCCTGTTTTCTAATTGCTTCTCTACTATTCTCTGCATAACTAGTTTCGTAATTAAGATTTGCAAACTGAATAATATCATGAATCCTAATCCAATCATTTGTTGCATTTCTCCATGACATATCCGGTTTTATTCCAGCCATCGCTAATAAAACATAACAACATATGTCTGCCTGCTGTGCTTTTGGCATTCCTACAAATTTCAATATTTCGCGTGCTTCTTCAATCTTATCCACAGTACCCCTCCAATATTATATTGCAATTCTTTTCTGACATATCTTTGCTTTTCATTATTTTTCTTCCCATTTCCTGAATAATATTAATATCCGGAACCGGCATTGCATTAATTTCAGTTGAATTAACCTGCGTTGAACCATTCAGAATCCGGTAATATTCATCATAAATCGTTGAATTAAACAGCACATAAAGACCATATACCAAGCATTCAGACATATTTGTAAGCAACCCATCAATAAAATTAATCTTATTTTGTGTACTTATCTTTGAATACTGCGGAAATTTTTTCGACAAATATACCCCACATTGCAACCTTCTCGGTTCTTCCTTAGCGGTAAATCTCTTTACAAACAAATAGTTGTGATTATCCTGCATTAAACCTTTTTGCTCTGTCACAACATATTCATGTTCCTTTTGAATAGGAAACTGAACTACACCTTCTTTTATATGTTGTGAATAAAATAAAGGTATCGCCCCCTCTTCTGCATCATCTCGTAAAATATCTCGGTTTCTGAAATCAACAGTCAACCCTGTTTTCATTTTTAATCCTATATCCGGAAGCGTTTTATCCCACTGATGCAACTTTTTCAACACTGAAACTTCTTCTTCATTTGTAACCAAATATACATACAATTCTTTTCCAGAAACAACAAGATTATATGGAGCCACCAATGTGGTACACTGGTCAAAATCCTTATTTGTATGCGTAGATGTAATAGTAACATTATCCGGCTGCACCTTTGTCTTTTTAATTTTTACTATAATAGTTTCCTGTAAAACATTTTCTTTATCGAATACTTTATTTCTGCTACCAAACAAATGTATATGAATGAGCTTTCCTTCTGACAGGAAATATTCTCTGAATCTCTTAAAATACGCTCCTGATGTCCATGACCTTGGAATTATATAAACCATTTCCCCATCATCTTTTAAGTTAAATAATCCCATTGATGCAAAAATAAAATACATATTAGGCACTCCATAACAAATTGACGGCATTGCTGTCGCTTCCGGAGCATCCTTTGATATTTTCATATACGGAGGATTTCCAATCACTATGTCATATTTTTCCGAATTCCAATTTCCACCTAACATATGATTAAAATCGAGAGACTGGCTGGTGATATAATTCTCAGTTATAATTTTTATATCTATTTTTTTACTTGAATATTCCTGCATATAAAGAAGATTTTCCTGCAATAATGGTAATACATTCTCATCGTTCTCATAACAGGTTACAATAATCTCTTTAATATCCTCTATTTTATCTAAACGTTCGATCATGGCACATGTTAAAATCCCAGATCCTGCACCAGCATCTAGCAACGTTACTGTGGTCTGCTCCGGTATAACAAACAATCCAGCCATATATCTAGCTGTTTCAATGCTCGTAAAGAACTGTCCGTATTTTTTCCGCTCTTTTTTGGGCATTTCTTCAATATACTGATTAGTTTTTTCTATAATCTGTTCTAACATTTTTTCTCTCCCGCTATTTCATATTCTTTTACCATGAAATTTCCATAATAAAAAACCATTGGATTCTCTGATTTCCACGAGATATCATTTCCAATTTGCTCGCTATTCAAATATGCTCTACATTTGCATCTAGTAGCAACATTTTTATTTGCAATAATTTGAAACATTATTTCTACCACCAAATTACACGTCGACTTCTTTATAGCTTCTTCAAATTCTTGCTTTTTCTGCCTATCTATAATGAAGTTCATTTCAAATTTCACAATTCCGTCTTTATGTATTGCAATTCTCGAAAATTTATCACACCAATTTTTTGCTTCTATATAAGTAATTATTTGATTATTCTCCTCACAAAATAAATCACATTTTTCTATGTGCACTAAAACTGGAGTATGCTCGTTTATTCTTTTAGCTGTAATCTGAAAATCATATCCAACATAATTTATCGTTGCATCAGTATCAGCTACAATTTGTTCAACATGTATCTCAAAATCAACTGGTATGTGTGCTTTTTCTGCTATCCTAATTTTCTCTATAATTATCATGCTATTGTTATTTACAATATAACTATTTTCTTCCAACTCCTGAAGTTTGTTATTTTGTCTCATTAACATTTCATTCTGACTATATGCAATATATCCCAGTACAACTGTTCCGATAAAACCTGCTATTGCTGCAACATAATTCAATGCATCTCCTGCATCCCATTCTGCACTCAATAATCCAGACGAATGAATTTTAAATAAAAGATTTACCACAAATGCAAATCCTAATGATATAGCAACTGCAATTATAACTATTTTAATTAAATTTTTTCTTTTCATATCAAGTCTCCTTGTGTTCTTTATTATACCATTTGTCTTTTCACAAAAGAAGACTTGATTTTATTAGCCGAAGTTTCACTCTATTTATCTTTTATATACTATCTATGTATTCTTTTATTACCATTTCTTCCGCAGCACTCTTAATATTATTCATCCTCCGCACCCATTCCATCTGATCCTGCATCTTCAATTTTTCCGTCACGCCCCACTGTTCATCCATCCGTTCTACCAGCATCTCGACTTTTTCTCTTACTTCCCGATCGACCTGATTCAGATGATCCGTCAGTTTCCCGGTCAGTACCAGATATTGATACCTGGCACTCCTGTGTTCCTTCAGAAACTGTTTTCGCATTATTCCATATTTCCCATATGTGGGTTCTTCCTCGTTGATTTCCAGATCCGGCAGATAATAATCTCCATGCAATGTGTAGCTCAGTCCGTTCTTTTCATCATAAATTTGTTTCTTCATATTCTTACAACTCCATTCCTCTGTATTTTGTTTTGTTCTTCTTTATCTGTGCATTGTGTTCTTCACTTCGTTCTCTTGCCCATTGTATACGGTCGCCTATTTTTTTCGGCATTTGTTCTTTCTGCTTTTTCGCTTCAAGTTCCGCCTGCATCCGGATATCGTCCTGCACCAGTCTTTCTACCATATCTTTCCCCAGCATACGTAAAAGTCGATTGTATCTGTCTGCAAGTCCCTGCAATATTTCTTTCTCACCGAATAATTTCTGATAATCCTTCTGAACTTCCGCCAGCTTCCTTTTTGTGTTCTCATGTTCTTGCTTTTTCTTCTGAAACTTACTTTTCCAACTATCTCTTTCTCTTGTAAGTTCTTTCACCTGTGCAGCCATCGCACCGATTTTATTCTTCATTTCAATGAACAATGGTTTGATTTTCTTATCCCGGTAAGTTACCGCACGTTCCAATGCTGTAGCTTCCGGCAGAAATGTTTTAATCATTCCATATTCTTTTATTTCCTTACTGACATTATCCATCACAGGTTGTAGGAATTCTCTTCTGTCCTCCAGTTTTTTCAATTCCATTTCTGCTTTCTCCGCACGTTTTTCTGCTGTTTCTTTATCTTTCTGTAACTGAATTTTTTCTTCTTCCAGCAGCTTAATGTCTGCTCTCGCTTCTGCAACCTGAAAAATCAGACCTTCATTCTCCGCTGTCAGATATTCTTTTTTCTGTTCCAGTTCCTGCACTTCTTTTTTGCGTTCTTTTTTCTTGAAATTGTAAACATCCAGATGCTCTTCATGTGTTCCTTTCTGTTCCCATTCAATTCCATGTTGCTTTGCAATTTCTGCTAACACTTCTTTTTCATGGTTTATCCACTGATTCAGTTCTGTGTCGTGCTTATTTCCGCCTTGAAATCCAAGACTTTTTAATGCCTGCTTCAGTGAAACTCTAGTATCCATTCCTTTTCCCTTCCAGTTTGTCACATAAGGGACAAAATCGATATGCAGATGTGGAGTAGCTTCGTCCTGATGCAGATAGCAATTAAATACCCGAAGTGTCGGATTCCGCTTCTGGAAATCTTTCATATATTCGTCCAATACCTTTACAGCCAGATTTCCTTCTGTTGTTCCCACTGCCATATCCTCTCGATTTCCAATCTGGAATATCACTTCATGGAACAACTTTTCCTGTTTGCTCTGTCGGATTTTTTCATAATAATTTGCAATTTGCCGATCCTTTCTTTTTCCAACATTGTATCTCTCCACAGCATCATCAAACAGTTCTTTATAAACTTCTTTCAGATTTTCATTCTTATAACAAACGTTCAATTGTACTCTGTCCGAATCTACATTTTCTGCTACAAAATCCCGTCTGTTATGAGCCAGTTCATCGTTGAGTTGTTTCAGAATGGAATATGCTTTACTGCGTTTCATGCCTAATTCTCCCATGACATCATCAACTGTCATCATATAATTAGTTCTCATATCGCCCTCCTTCCAAGTCACTTTTGTGACTCTTTTGATGTTTTCTATTGATGATTCAGTGAATCTCTCACTTTCTGAGGCACCTGATCAGAAGATTTCACTGACATTCGATAATCCTACAATGCAGAACTTTTTCAGGAAATGGTGTCAATTTAAAAAAGTCTATGAAAAGGAAAAAGCTGAAATATTAGCTATTGAAGACGAAGATAAAAGACAGGAAGAACTAGATAAACTGAGTGCTACCCAAGACGAATGGAAACTGCGTGCTATGGGAACTACGATAGGTTGTCATACCATCGTTAAGAAGGCCACTGAAGGCAATGACATCAAGACATATGATCTGACTTAATTTTTTGCAAAAGAAAAGCCCGTAGAACCAAAGTTCTACGGGTATCTTACGTTTGGACACAACGTTATCTTGCGATAACAAATCTATATTCAGATTAAATTACTCGATGATAGAAGCTACAGTTCCTGATCCTACTGTACGTCCACCCTCACGGATAGCGAAACGAAGACCTTCCTCCATAGCTACTGGATGAATCAGTTCAACTGTCATCTCTACGTTATCTCCAGGCATGCACATCTCTACGCCTTCCGGAAGATCGCAAACACCTGTTACGTCTGTTGTTCTGAAGTAGAACTGTGGACGGTAGTTGTTGAAGAATGGAGTATGACGTCCACCTTCGTCTTTTGTCAGTACGTAAACCTGGCATGTGAATTTCTTATGGCAGTTTACTGTACCTGGTTTGATAAGAACCTGTCCTCTTTCGATCTCTGTTCTCTGGATACCACGAAGAAGTGCTCCGATGTTATCTCCAGCCTGAGCCTCATCAAGAAGCTTACGGAACATCTCGATTCCTGTTACAACAGTCTTCTTAACGTCCTCGTGGATACCGATGATTTCAACTTCGTCAGATACGTGAAGTGTTCCACGCTCTACTCTACCAGTTGCAACTGTTCCACGTCCTGTGATAGAGAATACGTCCTCTACTGGCATAAGGAATGGCTTGTCTGTAGCACGCTCTGGTGTTGGGATCCATGTATCAACAGCGTCCATAAGTTCCATGATCTTGTCTCCCCACGGTCCGTCTGGATCTTCAAGAGCCTTAAGAGCTGATCCCTGGATGATCGGTGTGTCATCTCCTGGGAAGTCATACTCGTTAAGTACTTCACGGATCTCCATCTCTACGAGTTCAAGAAGCTCTTCATCGTCTACCATGTCACATTTGTTCATGAATACAACGATGTATGGTACGTTAACCTGACGGGACAGAAGGATATGCTCTTTAGTCTGAGCCATAACTCCGTCAGTAGCAGCTACAACAAGGATAGCTCCGTCCATCTGAGCAGCTCCTGTGATCATGTTCTTAACGTAGTCAGCATGTCCTGGGCAGTCAACGTGTGCGTAGTGACGGTTAGCTGTCTCATACTCAACGTGAGCTGTAGAAATTGTGATACCACGCTCTCTCTCTTCCGGAGCTTTATCAATGTTCTCGAAATCTACAGATGCGTTACCTTCTACTCTGTGAGAAAGTACTTTTGTGATAGCAGCTGTAAGAGTTGTCTTACCGTGGTCAACGTGACCGATAGTACCGATATTACAATGCGGTTTGTTTCTTTCAAATTTAGCCTTTGCCATTTTGAATATCCTCCTTAAAAATATAGCCCGATATGGGGCAACCTAGTTTTGGTTTCGATTTTAAACCTGGCTAAGTTTGATTATATTTCAAACTTAGCCGATTTTCAAGCCTTTTATGATATTTTAGGCATTTTTATTGGATAACACCTTTTCCTGTACAGACTTCGGTACTGGCTCGTATTTCTCGAAGAACATTGAGTAGTTACCACGTCCCTGTGTTCTGGAACGAAGATCTGTAGAGTATCCAAACATTTCTGACAGAGGAACGTACGCACGTACGATCTTTCCGCCACCGAGATCATCCATACCTTCAATACGTCCACGACGTGAGTTCAGGTCTCCGATGATATCTCCCATATATTCTTCAGGCATTGTAACCTCTACCTTCATGATAGGCTCAAGAAGTACAGGTGCGCCCTGTTTCATAGCATCCTTGAATGCAAGGGAACCAGCGATATGGAATGCCATCTCACTGGAATCGACTTCATGGTAAGATCCGTCGTATACGTTAGCATGAACACCAACTACCGGGAATCCTCCAAGGATACCAGATTTCATAGCTTCCTCAATACCTTCACCTACTGCCGGGATGTATTCCTTCGGAATAGCTCCTCCGACTACAGTAGACTCGAACTTGTATGTCTCCTCACCGTTGACATCCATTGGCTCGAATTTAACTTTACAGTGTCCGTACTGTCCACGTCCACCTGACTGTTTCGCATACTTGCTGTCAACATCAACCGGTTTTGTGATGGACTCTTTGTAAGCAACCTGAGGTGCACCTACGTTAGCCTCAACTTTGAACTCACGAAGAAGTCTGTCAACGATGATCTCAAGGTGAAGCTCACCCATACCAGCGATGATTGTCTGTCCAGTTTCCTGATTTGTATGAGCACGGAATGTCGGGTCTTCTTCTGCAAGTTTTGCAAGAGATTCTCCAAGTTTTCCCTGAGAAGCCTTTGTCTTAGGTTCGATAGCAAGCTCGATAACCGGCTCCGGGAATTCCATGGACTCAAGAATTACAGGATGCTGCTCATCACAGATTGTATCTCCTGTTGTAGAGAACTTGAATCCGATTGCTGCAGCGATATCTCCTGAATATACTTTATCCAGCTCTTCACGCTTGTTGGCATGCATCTGAAGGATACGTCCAACACGCTCTTTTTTCTGCTTTGTAGCATTCAGTACGTAAGAACCGGAGTTCATAACACCTGAATATACACGGAAGTAAGCAAGCTTACCTACGAATGGGTCTGTCATAATTTTGAATACGAGAGCGGAGAACGGCTCTTCATCAGAAGAGTGTCTTACTACTTCGTTTCCGTCTTCATCAACACCCTCGATTGCCGGGATGTCTGTTGGAGCCGGCATAAACTCGATGATTGCATCAAGGAGTTTCTGAACACCTTTGTTTCTGTATGCAGTACCGCAGCATACCGGAACAGCTGTACACTCACATGTAGCTTTTCTCAGAACTGCTTTCATTGCATCGATTGAAGGCTCTTCACCTTCAAGGTATTCCATCATAAGGTCATCATCCAGCTCGCAGATCTTCTCAACGAGCTCTGTATGATAAAGCTCTGCTTCATCCTTCATTTCTTCCGGAATGTCTGTTACAGAGATGTCATCACCCTTTTCATCATTGTAGATGTAGGCCTGCATCTCGAACAGGTCGATGATTCCCTTGAATTCGTCTTCTTTTCCGATTGGAAGCTGAAGACAGATTGCGTTCTTTCCAAGTCTTGTCTTGATCTGCTCTACAGCGTTGTAGAAATCAGCACCAAGGATGTCCATCTTATTGATGAATGCCATACGCGGTACGTTGTATGTGTCTGCCTGACGCCATACGTTTTCTGACTGAGGCTCAACACCACCCTTAGCACAGAATACGCCGACAGCTCCATCAAGTACACGGAGTGAACGCTCAACCTCTACAGTGAAGTCAACGTGTCCCGGAGTATCAATGATATTGATACGGTGCTCTAAAGCGCCCGGTTTCACTTTTGTCTTCTCTTCCAATGTCCAGTGACATGTTGTAGCGGCTGAAGTAATTGTGATACCTCTTTCCTGCTCCTGTTCCATCCAGTCCATGGTAGCAGTACCTTCATGAGTATCACCAATCTTATAGTTAACACCGGTATAGTAAAGAATACGCTCTGTCAGTGTAGTCTTACCAGCATCAATATGAGCCATAATACCGATATTTCTGGTTCTCTCTAATGGATATTCTCTTCCAGCCAAGATTTTTTCCTCCTAAAATAATTAGAAACGATAGTGAGCAAACGCCTTGTTTGCTTCTGCCATCTTGTGCATATCTTCTTTTCTCTTTACAGCTCCACCTGTATTGTTAGCTGCATCAAGAATTTCATTTGCCAGTCTTTCTTCCTGTGTCTTCTCGCCTCTCTGACGTGAATACATAGTCAACCAGCGAAGTGCAAGTGCCTGTCTTCTGTCAGCTCTAACCTCGATCGGTACCTGGTATGTTGCTCCACCGATACGTCTTGCTTTAACTTCAAGAACTGGCATCATGTTATTCATAGCCTCTTCAAACACTTCAATAGCCGGCTTCTCAGCCTTAGCTTCTACTCTTTCAAATGCTCCGTATACAATCTTCTGTGCTACGCCTTTCTTACCATCAAGCATGATGTTGTTGATAAGTTTGGTAACAACTTTATTGTTGTATATTGGATCCGCTAATACATCTCTCTTCTGAGTATGTCCTTTACGTGGCACGGTCCTTCCCTCCTTAATCATATTTTCCGGTTTTTCCGGGATTAATTCATCGGTACTCACATGTGTCTTTCTATGAGATCACATTCCATGTGCTCGCAGCCGCGAAATCTATATAGCATCCGCAACCTACGACTAATCATAGTTCTGTTTGTGATACGATTTAACTATTAGTTACACTTATCTAAAATACTATACTGCAATCCGCGACTTCTTATTTAGCGTCTTTCGGTCTCTTAGCACCGTATTTAGAACGAGCCTGTCTTCTCTTAGCAACACCTGCTGTATCAAGTGTTCCACGGATGATGTGGTATCTTGTACCTGGCAGGTCCTTAACTCTTCCTCCACGGATCATAACTACGCTATGCTCCTGAAGGTTGTGTCCTTCTCCTGGGATGTAGCTTGTTACTTCGATTCCGTTTGACAGACGAACTCTGGCGATCTTTCTCAGAGCTGAGTTAGGCTTCTTAGGTGTAGCTGTCTTAACTGCTGTACATACACCTCTCTTCTGTGGTGCAGATGCATCAGTTGCACGTTTCTTCAGGGAGTTATATCCTTTCTGAAGTGCCGGTGCTGTAGATTTCTTCTCAGAAGTCTGACGTCCTTTTCTAACTAACTGGTTAAATGTTGGCATTCTTTTCACCTCCTATGAATTATTCGTTACCTTGGGCTTATGCCTCAAGGGGCTGCGGATAATCAAATCATTATCCTTTTTTGTGCATCAAAAGAACATTGCCTTTTTTCACACGCTCGTTCAGTTTATTACGTTTATCGCCGAAAGTCAAGGCTTTTTCGCATTTTTGGCATAAAAAATAACAGAGTACACTCTCTTCTCTTCAAAAAATGTCCTCTGTTATTTTCCTGAGCAAAATCCACTTTCCGGCATGTCCTTCTGACAATCCTTTTCCGGCAGAAATAATTTCCACTCTTTTCTGCCTCAAGCGATTTTATTTTAATATGCTTTGCCCCAGTATACCATGTGCTTTGCAGGCTTGCCACAGCAGATACATACATCGGAAAGCTGTTCTTCTTCCTCCGGGATACATCTGGAAGTTGCTCCGCCTGTCTGTGCTTTGATCTCTTCTTCACACGCTTCATCACCGCACCACATTGCCTTGATAAATCCAAGATTTTCATTGAATTTCTCGTTCATCTCGTCCATGGTAGTCGCTGTATTGATATGTGCCTCAAGGAATGTCTTTGCTTTCTCAAACATGTCCTTCTGCATCGTCTCAAGAACCTCTGCCAGCTTTGTTGTAATCTCATCGAGAGAAACTACGATCTTTTCTCTTGTATCACGACGAACGATAACCGCCTGGTTATTCTCAATATCCTTCGGTCCGATCTCAATACGTGTCGGGATTCCGAGAATCTCCTGTCCGCTGAACTTCCATCCCGGTGCTTTGTCTGAATCATCGATCTTCGCTTTGTATCCTGCTGCCTTCAATGTATCAAGAAGTTCATTTGCCTTATCAAGTACGCCTTCCTTATGCTGGGCGATCGGGATCACCATCGTCTGAACCGGTGCAATTCTCGGTGGAATCACAAGACCGCTGTCATCTCCGTGTACCATGATCAATGCTCCGATTACTCTTGTGGACATTCCCCAGGATGTCTCGTAAACTTCATGCAGTTCATTATTTTTATCTGAATACTGGATACCGAATGCGTTCGGGAATGCACTTCCGAAGAAATGGCTGGTTCCTGACTGAAGAGCTTTTCCGTCATGCATCAGTGCTTCGATCGTGTAAGTATCCTGAGCTCCCGCAAATTTTTCACTTTCTGTTTTGCGTCCTGATACTACCGGGATTGCAAGTACATCCTGTACGAAGTCTCTGTAGACTCTCCACATCTGCTTTGTACGCTCTTCTGCCTCCTCATATGTGGCATGGATCGTATGTCCTTCCTGCCATAAAAATTCTCTGGAACGCAGGAACGGTCTTGTCGTCTTCTCCCAACGCAGAACAGAACACCACTGATTCCATACTTTTGGCAGATCACGGTAAGACTGTACCGTCTTGCTCCACACATCGCAGAACAGTGTCTCAGATGTCGGGCGGATACAGAATCTTTCCTGTAACGGTTCTGTTCCTCCATGAGTCACCCATGCAACTTCCGGTGCAAATCCTTCAATATGATCCTTTTCTTTCTGAAGAAGACTTTCCGGGATCATAACCGGAAGATATACATTTTCTACACCTGTCTCTTTAAAACGTGCATCCAGTTCCTTCTGGATATTCTCCCATAATGCATACCCATTCGGGAGATAATTCATGCAACCTTTTACGCCTGAATAATCACATAATTTTGCCTCACGCACTACATCTGTATACCACTGTGCGAAATCTTCTTCCCTGGCAGTGATATTCTGTACTAATTTCTTTGCCATCGTACTTCTCCTTCTCTGTCCTTTTTACTCATTACTCACGTAAACGAAAAACGCCGGGACACGCAGCCCCACGATAGGGACCGAATGTCTCGGCGGTACCACCCTAATTAATAATGTATCTGTCATACATCATCCACTCACTTCGCCTTTAACGCAGGCTCTACGCTGTATTTTCATACAGCAGCTCCCGGGCCGGTTCTATAGATTCCTGCGGAGACTCACACCAACCGTCTCCTCTCTGAAGCACTCATTCTATCTACTAATCCCGTTCTTCGCTTTCTGTCATTGATGATTCTAACTGATAAATCCGAACGTGTCAAGAATCTTATCTTTTCCATCATGAAATTGCTGATCCTGCCAACTGCGGATCCGAAGCGTGTCTCCAATGTTCCGTCATCAACTGTGGATCTCAAGCAGCTTTGTCTTCAGATCCTGCTCCATCACTTTCAGTTCAGCCTCTGCTGCCTGACGTTTCTCTCTTCCCTCTTTCTGGATTGCCATCACTTCATCCAAAGTAGAGATCAGAGTTTCATTTGTTGCCTTCAGTGTCTCAATATCAACAATACCACGTTCTGATTCTTTCGCCGTTTCTGTGGTTGCTATTTTCAGTTTCTCTGCGTTCTTCCTGAGCAGTTCGTTCGTCATATCCGTCACCTGACGCTGTGCTGCGGCTGCCTGCGTGGAATGTTCCACTCCAAGAGCAAGCACCATCTGACTCTTCCAGAGCGGAATCGTATTTACAATCGTAGACTGAATCTTTTCAACCATCAGTGTATCATTATTCTGAACAAGACGGATCTGCGGTGCTGTCTGAATCGAGATCATACGGGTCAGCTCAAGGTCATGCAGTTTCTTTTCAAAGCGATTGCACATTGCGTCAAAATCTTTTGCAGCCTGGGCATCTTCGGGCAGTCCGGTCCGCTCTGCCTTCGCCATCAGTTCTGCCAGTTGGGTACTTCTCGCCTCTTCCAGTTTCTTCTTTCCGGCCAGGATATACATGGATAATTCTTTAAAATAGGTCAGATTCAGTTCATACATCTTATCCAGCAGAGCAACATCCTTCAGCATCTGCACCTGATGGGATTCAAGTACTTTCACGATCTCGTTGACATTCGTCTCTGCCTTGGCATATTTCACCTTCATGGATTCGATCTTGTTGGAAGCTTTTTTAAAGATTCCAAAGAACCCTTTTTCTTCCTCTTCATCAAAGGATTTCAGTTCTTTTACAACACCGGATAAAAGTTCTCCCACCTCACCGAGATCTTTTGATTTTACATTTTCCAGTGCTGACTCTGAGAAATCTGCCATCTTCTTCTGCGTACCAGCTCCATATTGAAGTACCAGACCCGAATTGGTCAGATCGATCTGCTTTGCAAATTCATCCACCATCTTCCGTTCTTCTTCGGTCAGGATCGTCTCATCCATCGGCGGTTCCTCTGTCTTTACAACAGCCTGCTTTTCCGCTTCCGGCTGGAACGGCTCCAGCGTCAGAGTTGGAACTGTGCTCACATCCTTAAACTCATCACTCATCTTTTCGTCCTCCATCTGCTCTTTATTTTTTCAGACCATCCTCTGTCAGTCCTTCTTGTGCCAACATGGTATGCAGTACGGAAATATCCGTAGATACATCCCATGCAGTTTCCTGAAATAAATCATCCAGTAATTTTTCAAATGCCCTGTTCAGAGTATCCAGCGTCTTCTCAATCTCCTTTTTAGAAGAAATGATATTTTCCCCCTGCACCGGCTGTGCATCCAGATCCTGATATGCCTGGAGTAATTTGATCGTAGTCGGAAGATAATACTCCATCAGCTTTCTGATATCTCCCACTGATGCCGGATTCTGCTCTACACGGTCAAAAATCTTATCCACCAGCATTTCCATATGAGAAATCTTTGCTGAAATCTCTTCACCGGGGATCGCTTTATTTGCCTCCCGGATCTGCTTTACAAATTCGTCTCCTGTCTGGATTACTTTTTTTATTTCCGGCGTCAGGCTGTCATATTCCTGCCTCATTCTTTCTTCGGCCGCTTCTTTTTCTGCCTGCTGCCTGTGAATATTTTCCATCGTGCTGCGGTACTGATTCCATGCATCCTCACTGACGATGAGACACTTCTCATTTTCATCCAGATGCCCTTGCCTGAACCATCCTTTGCCAATCATTTTTTTCACATCTTTGAGGATCTTTTTCAAATCCCGTCCGGTTCTTGTTGCCAGTTCTCCCAGATCACAGAACTCCCGTTCACCGATCACTTTCACATAACTTCTGAAACGGCTCACCAGGCTTACCATCCCGATTCCCTTCCCGAACATTCCTGCAAAGATCAGAAAGAAAAATACGCAGATCAGCGTACCGGCAATCGTTGCTGCCTCGGCAGTGGTAACCGCCAGCATTACGAGCATGATGATCGTTGCTGCAAGTGTCACGGTTCCAAAGACTCCACCTGTCACCGCAAGGAAGACGCCTCCGATCTTTTCTGATGTTCCTTTCAGATAACGCACCTGACTTTGTGCCGGATACTGTGGTCTGACATTCTGCTGTCCGCCTCTGTTCCATGGGGCATCTGCCCTGTTCCTGCTGCCTGCCATTCCGGGATCTGGATTCCGGCCGCTATTCATTTTTGGATCTGGATTCCGGCCACCATTGGCTTTTGGATCACGATACCAGCCCCCATTTTTCATTCCCCGTGAGATTGCATCTGCCGCTCTGCTCACAGAGTCATTTACCGTCTGATTCAGCCGGCTGAAATCGCCGCGTTCCACTGCATCCTGAACTGATTGCTTTATTTCGTCCCCAAATTGTTCCCATTTATAATCCATAATAGGGTATTTCCTCCTTAAAGGCTTGACCTGTTCTTTCATTTATATCATAATTCAGTTTAGACGCTGCCACGAAAATTGTCAAGAAACTACAAAGAAAGGACGTATTTCTATGTCATTATCTAAAATTCCCCGGATTCTTTTTGAAGATCAGGAAATTCTGGTCTGCCATAAGCCTTCCGGTGTTCCTGCACAGACGAACCGAATCGGAACGCCTGACCTGGTCAGTATTCTAAAAAATCATCTCAGGAAAGAATCCCGTTCACCTTATCTCGCCCTGATTCACCGGCTGGATCAGCCTGTAGAGGGACTGATGGTCTTTGCCAAGACTCCCCGGTCCGCCAAAGAGCTTTCCCGACAGTTGACGACTTCCGGTTTCGGCAAATATTACCTTGCAGTGGCAGTGGGAGTTCCTTCTGAAGCAGAAGCGGATCTGACCGATTATCTTGTAAAAGATGCACGCTCAAATACCTCTCACATCTGCTCCAAAGATACACCACAGGCAAAAATTGCAAAACTTCATTATAAGGTACTTGCAGCCGGAACGACTGCTGACGGCAGTTCCTGTTCCTTGCTTAAAATTCATCTGGATACCGGCAGGCATCATCAGATCCGTGTTCAAATGGCACATATGGGACATCCGTTGATCGGTGACCGGAAATATAACCTGACAGGAACTTCCTCCCCGAAGCTGCTCCTCTGTGCATTCCGGCTCAGTTTCCGCCATCCTGTAACAGGTAAAAAAATGGAATTTATACTGCCGGTTCCGGAAGAATATCCGCTGTCCTCGGGGAAAGTTCTTTAAAATCAGTACCATATTTTCATTCCAAATAGTCCGTATTAAACTTCTATTAACATAAAGATAAAAGCCGGAGAACCTGACTGCTTTTGTTCTCCGGCTTTCACTTCATTTACACACCACATTTATTTCCGTTCTTCTGATCAACCGTTATGCATTATGCCTCTTGCACTTCCTCTTCAGGTTCCTTTTCCAGAGCTTCTTCATATTTTCCGAGAATCGTTGACTGGATTTTTTCCCTTGTTCCCGAATTGATCGGGTGTGCAATATCCCGGTACTCTCCATCCATTGCCTTCTTACTCGGCATCGCAATGAACAAGCCCTTTTCACCTTCGATGACCTTGATATCGTGAACTACAAATTCATCATCGATCGTAATAGAAACTACAGCTTTCAGTTTCCCCTCTTTTGCTACTTTCCGCACACGTACATCTGTAATCTGCATAGTTACGTTCTCCTTTTCTCATAAGCATTTTCTGAACTATAATGCATATCTCTCATTCTTTTCTACGACAACTTTGACCCCGTTTTCTCCGACGTGCCTTGTATTTGCACGGATCGTATCCCTGCTTTCCACGATGCAGTTCTCAATATAGGTATTATCCCCAAGATACACATCATTGAGAATGATCGAATTTTTGATCACACAGTTATTTCCCACAAATACTTTCTTAAATATCACGGAATTTTCCACTGTGCCGTTGATGATACTTCCACTTCCGACCAGGCTGTTCTTTACCACAGCACCCGGATTATATTTTGCCGGCGGCTGATCGCTCACTTTTGAATAAACTGCCGGTAATTCCTTGAAGAAATACTTTCTTACCTCTGGCTTCAGGAAGTCCATATTCGTCTTATAATAAGCATCTACTGTTGAGATATTACTCCAGTAAGTTCCCATTTTATAACCATAAATCTTCTTTACATTCCTGTAACGAATCAGGATATCTGTTACAAAATCATGCCGTTCCTCTTCTGCACACTGCTCTACCAGATCGATCAGCAGTCTTCTGCGAATCACATAAATCCCGGTTGAAACAGTCTGTGATCTTGCAACTACCGGTTTTTCCTCAAATTCTTCGATCCTGCAGGACTCATTCATCTTTACGGTTCCGAACCGGGTCGCATCCTCATCCGGTGCAAGTTCTTTGCAGACCACTGTAATATCCGCTTTCTTTGCAATATGATATTCCAGGACTTTATTATAATCCATCTTATAGACTGCATCCCCTGAAGTGATGATCACGTATGGCTCATGACATTTCCTGAGGAAATCAAGATTCTGATAAATCGCGTCTGCCGTTCCGCGGTACCAGTATCCATTATCGTCCGTGATCGTTGGCGTAAATACATACAGGCCTCCCTGCTTTCTGCCAAAATCCCACCACTTGGAAGAATTGAGATGTTCATTCAGGGATCTTGCATTATACTGAGTAAGCACTGCAACTTTCTGAATATGAGAATTTGTCATATTGCTCAGCGTAAAATCAATGGCACGATAACTGCCTGCAATCGGCATGGCGGCTGCCGCACGCTTGGAAGTCAGTTCCCGCATCTTCCTGCTATTCCCGCCTGCCAGAATAATTCCTACTGCTCTCATACTCTTTCACCTGCCTTTATCAATGTCTCTCCGCTCTCAAGTACTCCGCCAACATAATCCTCCGCTGATGTAACACCGCTGATGGCTGTATTTTTTCCGATCTGCACACCGGATGGTATCACGGATTTCTCACCGATCGTTGCCAGTCCGCCACTGTAAATATTCGGCTTCAGTTTATTCGGTGCTTCACTGCCGATTCCAATGGAAACTTCGTCTCCGATCACCGTATCCTCTGCTATGATTGCTTTATCGATCACGCAGTTTTCACCGATCGTAACACCCTGCATGATGATCGAATCCCGGATCACCGTTCCCTTTCCAACAGTCACACTTCCTCCGACCACACAACTGTGTATTTCACCATAGATTTCAGAACCATTACCAATCAGACACTTGTCCACTACCCCCTGTTCTGAAATATACTGTGGCGGCAGGTTCGCACTGTTCGTATAGATTTTCCAGTATTCTTCATAAAGATTAAACTCCGGAATGATATCGATCAGTTCCATATTTGCTTCCCAGTAAGAACTTAAGGTTCCCACATCTTTCCAATAGCCGTTATACTCATATGCAAAAAGCCTGTCCCCCTTGCTGTGGCAATACGGAATCACGTGCTTTCCGAAATCGCAGTTTGGCTGATCCTTCAGCTTGATCAGTGCATCCCGTAAAACCGGCCAACTGAATATGTAGATTCCCATGGATGCAAGATTACTGCTGGGCTTCTCCGGCTTTTCCTCAAACTCTTTGATCCGGTTCTCTTTATCCGTCACCACGATTCCGAAACGGCTTGCCTCTTCGATTGGTACCGGCATGGCTGCAATCGTTACATCTGCATGATTTGCCTTGTGGAAATCCAGCATCACTTCATAATCCATCTTATAAATAT
>ERZ772878.168-NODE-168-length-88132-cov-12.3236_pt1 | contig 88132 bp, 73 predicted proteins | sample MGYA00580578_ERZ772878 | MGnify/ENA primary metagenome ERZ772878 (study PRJEB29015, sample SAMEA2737686) | human gut metagenome | biome: human gut; feature: human-associated habitat; material: faeces | place: China | collected 2012 ...
GGAGCGTTCCGAAGACACTTTGCAGCGTTTGTTAGAGAAAGTAAATCGAGTGCCATTGCACGAAGATTTCCACTTTCGAGTTACAAACGTTCAACGGGCTGAGGTAAAGCGAGCCTGCACCGCGAAGGAATATCTCTGATTTCCGCGTCCGCTCTGCCACATAGAAGTTTTCTGCTTTCCAAGCGTATCACCCCAACAAATACAAATTTATTCCAACACTTTCCTCATATCCTCCGGCAGTGGTGCTTCAAAATGCATTGCCTCACCGGTGATCGGATGAATGAATGAAAGTTTCCAGGAATGGAGAGCCTGCCGGTTGATATATTCCATATCAGGATTATAGAGATAATCCCCGACCAGTGGATGTCCGAGATACTGAAGATGTACACGGATCTGATGGGTACGGCCGGTTTCTAAAATAAGGGAGACAAGACTGTGCTGGTTCTGTTCCTTTAATACTTTATAGTGCGTGACAGCATGCTCTCCATGTTCAAAGTCAACTTTTCGCTCAATTATAGAGCTGCCGGTACGGGCAAGAGGTGCATTGATCGTTCCAGAAGCAGGAGAAACTGTCCCCCGGACGATCGCCAGGTACTCTCTGTGGATTTCATGACGGACTGCCATGAAGGAGAGGATACTGGAACTGACAAGATGCTTGGCGATTACAGTCAGCCCTGAAGTATCACGGTCAAGTCGGTTGGTACAGCGGAAAATAAATGGCTTTCCCTGTTCTTTATAATAATACATAAGTGCATTTGCAAGTGAATTTTTATAGTTATTCAGCGAAGGATGAATAGGCATTCCTGCCGGTTTATTTACAACAAGCAGATCATCATCCTCATAAATGATATCCAAAGGCAGTTGAACAGGTGGGATATGTTCGGAGTATTCAGATTCCTGAATATGGACCGTCAGAGTATCGCCGCAGGAAAGTGTACTTCGCATATAAGACCAGATTCCGTTGATCAGAATACTTTCAGGCATTTTCTTAAGCTGAGTCAGATTCTGATAGGAATAGCCTTTATGACGGAGATATTGTTCTACACGTAGTCCGTGTTCTGATTCTGAAATCTGATAAGTAATAGTTCGTTCCATATAAAAAATCCTTTCAAAGAAAACTATTTATTTCAAAAGAAACTATTTGAGAGCCGAAAACTGATAAAAATAAATCATATCCATTCAGACACAGATGATATTATAGCGTAATCCGGGGATATTTTCCAGGATTCCGGTAGATTCTTTCGGGTGGAATATGATAAAATGGGGAATAGACAGCGGAAATATGAAATAGAAAAAGCATAGCAGAAGAAAAGTGCTTTTTATCAGAATCCGAAGAAAAGAGAGGATCATAAATTATGGATATTAATCAGAAACTGACAGAAGAACTTGAGGTGAAAAGGTGGCAGGTGGATGCCGCGGTAAATCTCATTGACGAAGGATATACCATTCCGTTTATTTCACGATACAGAAAAGAAGTGACCGGTTCTCTGAATGATGAGCAGCTCAGAAAGCTGTATGAGCGTTTGATTTATTTGAGAAATCTGGAAGAAAAGAAAGAGCAGGTGCTTTCCAGTATAGAGGAACAGGGGAAGCTGACGGAAGAATTAAAGCAGCAGATTCTTGCGGCAGAGACACTGGTTTCCGTGGAGGATCTGTACCGGCCATACCGACCGAAGCGTCGTACCAGGGCGACCATCGCAAAGGAAAAAGGGTTAGAACCACTGGCAGCAGTTATTATGTTGCAGAAAAGTATGGAACCATTGGAAAAGATCGCAGAAGCGTATATTTCTCAGGAGAAGAGTGTTGTATCAGCGTCAGAGGCTGTTGCAGGGGCGAGAGATATCATTGCCGAGTCCATCTCAGATAACGCAGATTACCGGAGCTGGATCAGAAAGATTACGATGAATAAAGGAAAAGTTATTTCTACAGCAAAAGATCCTGAGGCAGAGTCAGTTTATGAAATGTATTATGAATTTGAAGAACCTGCGGAAAAGCTGGCAGGGCATCGGATTCTTGCATTAAACCGAGGAGAAAAGGAGAAATTTCTGACAGTAAAAGTGCAGGCACCGGAAGAAGAAATCCTGCGTTATCTGGAAAAGAAAGTGATCGTGAACGAAAATCCATATACAACGGAAGTATTAAAAGAGACGGTGGCTGACAGTTATAACCGTCTGATCGCTCCGGCCATTGAGCGTGAGATACGAAGCGAATTGACAGAACGTGCGGAGAATGGAGCAATTGAAGTATTTGGAAAAAATCTGCACCAGCTTCTGATGCAGCCACCGATCGCAGGAAAAGTGGTACTTGGATGGGATCCCGCATTCCGTACAGGATGTAAGCTGGCTGTTGTTGATGAGACCGGAAAGGTGATCGGAACGACGGTTATTTATCCGACGGCTCCTACAACACCGAAGAAGATCCAGGCGAGTAAGGATCTTCTGAAAAAGATTATTCCAAAGTACCATATTTCTCTGATTTCTCTTGGAAATGGAACGGCTTCAAGAGAGTCAGAAGAATTTATTGTAGAGTTATTGAAAGAAATTCCTGAAAAGGTACAGTATGTGATCGTAAATGAGGCGGGGGCCTCCGTTTATTCAGCAAGTAAGCTGGCAAGTGAGGAATTTCCGAAGTTTGATGTAGGACAGAGAAGTGCTGCATCGATCGCAAGAAGACTGCAGGATCCGCTGGCTGAACTGGTGAAGATTGATCCGAAAGCAATCGGAGTAGGTCAGTATCAGCATGATATGAATCAGAAGAAGCTCGGTGAATCATTAAATGGTGTGGTTGAGGATTGTGTGAATAAAGTAGGCGTGGATCTGAATACGGCTTCTGCACCGTTGCTTGCATATATTTCAGGAATCAGCAGTGCAATCGCAAAAAATATTGTTGCTTACCGGGAAGAAAATGGAAAGTTTGCCGACAGACGGGAACTTTTAAAAGTACCGAAACTGGGGCCAAAAGCCTATGAGCAGTGTGCGGGATTCATGAGGATCCAGGGTGGAAAAAATCCACTGGATGCGACAGCAGTTCATCCTGAATCTTATGAAGCGGCAGAAATGCTCCTGAAGAAGCAGGGATACAAAGCAGAGGATATCACAAACCATAAATTAACAGGGTTATCATTGACGATCAGAGATTATAAAAAGCTGGCAGAAGAACTGGGGATCGGAGAGATCACGTTGCGAGATATTGTAAAAGAGCTGGAAAAACCGGCACGTGATCCACGTGATGAAATGCCAAAGCCGATTCTTCGTACCGATGTACTTGAAATGAAAGATCTGAAAGAGGGAATGGTTCTGAAAGGAACAGTAAGAAATGTCATTGATTTCGGTGCATTTGTGGATATCGGAGTCCATCAGGACGGACTGGTGCATATTTCCCAGATTACGGATAAGTTTATAAAACATCCACTGGAGGCTGTCAGCGTGGGTGATATTGTGGATGTAAAGGTAATGAGTGTGGATATGAAGAAAAAAAGGATTCAGTTGACGATGCGGGGAATATAAATTTGTAGTTGTCGGGGTGATACGCTTGTAAATCAGAAAGCTTCTTTGTGGCGAAGCGGACGCGGAAAGCAGGGATATTCCTTCGCAGTGCAGGCTCGCTTTACCTCAGCCCGTTGACCGTTTGTAACTCGAAAGTGGAAATCTTCGTGCAATGGCACTCGATTTACTTTCTCTAACAAACGCTGCAAAGTGTCTTCGGAACGCTCCTGCTAATGCACCTGCTCAGGAACACCCTGCTTTCCGCTGACCATCTCGATAAGAAGTTTTTAGCTCCACAGCGTATTCACTCAACAATGCAAATTTAAAAATAAGAAGAAGAGCCGGAAGGTTATCGACTAAGATATCAAATCCTGCAGTTTGCAGATTGCTTATCCTGGTCAATAGCCTTCCGGCTCTTTATTTCTTACAACTTAAACAACAACGTTGCAATATTAAAGTAGATAAGAATCGAGAACGTATCTACCAGTGTCGTGATCAGCGGAGAAGCCATGATCGCCGGGTCAAGATGAATCTTCTTTGCGAGCAGTGGGAGCATACATCCGACCATCTTAGCCATAATGACTGTTCCGATCAGAGAGAATGCAATCACCAGTGCAAGGGACGGATTCCGATACTGGATCAGGATCCGGAGTCCATTCACAATAGAAAGTGCAGCTCCTACGATCAGGGAGATACGGAACTCCTTGAATACAACCTTGAAGAGATCTTTAAAATGGATCTCATCCAGTGCAATTCCACGGATGATCAGGGTTGCACTCTGGGAACCACAGTTTCCGCCGGTATCCATCAGCATAGGGATGAAGGAAACCAGAAGTGGGATTGCAGCAAAAGCGTTCTCATATTTCGTGATGATCGTTCCGGTGATAATGGAAGTAAGCATCAGGATCAGAAGCCAGGGGATACGGTTCATGGCATGCTGGAAGACAGAAGTATCAAAATAAGTTTTTTCACTTGGATTGATAGCAGCCATTTTTGTGATATCCTCGGTTGCCTCATCGACCATGACATCCATTGCATCATCGAAAGTAACGATTCCGACCATCAGTCCATCGGCATCCAGGACAGGAAGTGCCAGCAGATCGTATTTGGTGAAAAGCTGGGCTACATATTCCTGGTCATTATGGGTCGTTACAGAAATAATCTCCGTCTCCATCAGGTCTTTGATCGGAACATCATCCTCGGTCGTCATCAGATCTTTGGCACTGACGATGCCGACCAGCTTTCTGCGTTCTGTGACGTAGCAGGTATAGATCGTTTCTTTATGGATTCCGGTACGCTTGATATGAGCCATGGCCTGTCCCACGGTCATTGTATCACGCAGATCAACATATTCGGTTGTCATAATGCTTCCGGCACTGTCATCCGGATAGTTCAGAAGCTGGTTGATCATCTTACGGTCTGTCGCACTGACGGTGTTGAGGATACGGTTGACCAGGTTAGCCGGAAGTTCTTCAAGCATATCGACCGTATCATCCATATACAGGTCATCTAAAAGTTCTTTTAACTCTTTTTCTGTGAACATTTCCACCAGATAGGACTGCATGGAAGTATCCATATTGGAAAATACTTCCGCAGCTTTATCTTTGGGAATCAGGCGAAATGCAAGAGCAAGCTCTTTGTCATCAAGTTTCGAGAGAAGTGAGGCAATGTCCACTTCGTTCATTACGTCCAGGATACTTCTGACAGCTTTGAACTGACGCTGCTGGAGAAGCTTGATAAAAATCTCTTTGTTCATGATAGATCCCTCTCATTCTGTCATTATTTACCATTAAGCTGCATATGTGGTAACCACTGGCACCAGAGTCCATGACCTCACCTCCCTTTTATCTTAGAAAAATCATTTCGTGAAATATCTTTAAAATATAAAAACTCCGTCAATGCCTGAACAATGACGGAGTCTGAACCCCAACTAAATAATAGCACCGTTCAAGCTTTAGCATCACAGGGCATATAAATTGCATTAAGTTGCGCCTTCGCGACGCAGCCTGCTAACCAGCTCATCGTGTCTCCACAATTCCGCGGTAGCAATCTTCGGATTTAACGACATAAGCCGAATCATCCAATCCCTGTGGTAACCTCACCTACCGAAATGATGTAGTTATTTAAATTCCTTAATTATTGTAGTCCACAGACCGGGGCGTGTCAAGTCAAATAGAAAAACTTCATAATAAAATTGAGTAAATAGTGGGGTTCCCTACATATACTGTTAAGAAACAGGAAAGATTAAATTATAGAGTGCATTCTAAAATCAAATCTGTTATAATCAATGCGTGGACAAAATGGGGAAAACCTCAGAAATATTTAGAAGAAAAGAGGAAAAGTAATGGATTATAAAATTACAGGTTATGAGCCGGAAAAGTTATTTCATTTCTTTGAAGAGATCAGTGCGATCCCAAGAGGTTCGGGAAATGAAAAAGGAATCAGTGATTATCTTGTGAAATTTGCAAAGGACAGAGGTCTGGAGGTGATCCAGGACGATGCTTATAATGTAGTCATTAAAAAAGCGGGAAGCAGAGGGGCAGAGGATCATGCACCGGTTATGCTTCAGGGTCATATGGATATGGTCTGCGAGAAGCGTGCAGGGGTAGAGCATGATTTTGAAAAAGATGGACTGGATCTGATCATCCGGGATGGCAGACTGACGGCAAATGGAACGACGCTTGGCGGGGACAACGGAGTTGCCGTAGCCCTGATGTTGATGGTGCTGGATGATGATGAGATCGAACATCCTCCGGTAGAATGTGTATTCACGACAGAGGAAGAAGTAGGACTCAACGGTGCGAAAGCATTGGACAAGTCGGTGCTGAAAGCAAGAACCATGATCAATATGGATTCAGAGGATGAGGGAGTTGCAACGGTAAGCTGTGCAGGCGGTCTCCGAGTTCAGTTTACAAAAGAGATTCAGAGAACTACCGTGCAGGGCAGCCTTCTCACGCTGAAAGTCGAAGGACTCTTAGGAGGACATTCCGGTCAGGATATTGATAAAGAGCGGCAGAATGCAGATCTTCTGATGGCAAGAATGATACAGAGATTATTAAAAGAGACAAAAGGACAGCTTGTAAGCTTTAACGGAGGAACGAAAGATAATGCGATTCCGAGAGAGTGTGAGGCATCTCTGATCTATGAATCCGATGAAGAAGCTGCGAAGGCAGAAGAACTGGCATGTGAGCTGGCAGAAACTTATGCAGAGGAACTGACACCGGCTGAGCCGGATTTCTCCTGTGAGATTTCCTGTGAGACAAACCGTACTGCTGAAGCAATCCCACAGGATGCAGCAAAAGAATTTATTTGTGCGATGCGTCTTGCCCCGAACGGGATTCAGAAGCGGAATATCAAAATGGATGGATTTGTAGTTGTATCATTGAATCTGGGTGTGGTCAGAACAGAGGAAGACCGGATCGTTATGATCTTTTCTCCACGTTCTTCTGTTGCATCACTTCAGGAAGATACAAAAGAACGTCTGAATACACTGGCAGAAACTTTTGGCTTTACAGTAAGCCATAGTTCAGAGTATCCGGGATGGAGCTTTAAAGAAGACTCTCCGGTTCGTGAGATCTGTAAGGAAAGCTATAAAGAATTATTTGGGGAGGATCTGAAGATTGAAGCAATCCATGCGGGACTGGAGTGCGGATTGTTCTCTGATGCGATCAAAGGACTGGATGCGATCGCGATCGGACCGACGATCGCCAACTGTCATACTCCGGATGAATATCTGACGTTGGATTCTTTTGAAAGATTTTATGAGTTCTTAAAAGATATTCTTTCACGGCTGGCAAAGTAGGAAAATCTGTTCCGCAATCCGGTAAAGAACAGCCAGAGAGAGCTGAGTTATATAAAGTCTGAAAAAGAAAAAGGAGGAAACCTGAACGGTATCGGTCTGAACCGACACCGCGTCAGAGTTTCCTCCTTTTTTCGGAAAGAGCAGAGTATGATCAGGATAATCCAGGATCATTCACAGACTGCTTTAATCCTTACGAATCTTATAAAAAATCTTTCCATTCTGACGTTCCTCGAGGATCATTTTCTGCTTGATCATATAAGGCAAAATGGAGTCCAGGAACTTTTTTGGATCAGTGACTCCGATGGAATCCTGCATAAAAGGCTGCTTTGCAGTAAGATTTTTTACAAAAGGTTCTAACTCTTTTCTGGTTAAAGGACCTTTCTTTTTCAGAGCTTTTTTCACTGCGGAGATTCCTTTGGCACTGAGCATATTGGCGAGGTCCTGATTCTGTCGTGAAGTACGCCAGAGTCCCCAGCCATAGACGATCATCGTTGCCACTGCAAAAAGAAGAACATAAGGAAGGTATTTCAGGATCGTTTCCATTATTTATGTTTTTCTCCTTTCCAGTAGATGAGATGATTATCGTGTAGTATTTCGAGGTATTTGATCAGACGGGGAACAGGCTTTTCCATTTTCGGAAACTGCTGTTCGAGTTCTTTGGAAATCTGATGGACATCCTTTTTCCCGTCGACCGCATTCCATACAAAGCTTCCAAGCTCATCAAGCCGGATATCACTGACTCTCGGGCGTCGGAACAGCTTTTGTGCGATTTTATGATAAAATCCTTTCCATTCGATAAGGACGGTAATAATACCGTCCTCATCTGCTTCATATTCAATTTCCGGATTCTTTTCCGGAACAAAATCCAGATAGTTTTTACTGTCTTTCTTTTTCATGAAATCCTTATTCCTTATCTGCTTTCATGCATACTCTGTAAAGTAATGCAAGTAATGCGATGAAAAGGATCAGACTGCCGATCTGCGGTAACTGGAACGGCAGAACGATCTTGCTGTCGATCTTAAAAACTGCAAATACTGCAAGGAGGATACCAACGATACCTTCTCCTGCGATCATACCGGAAGTAAAGAGCAGTCCACGGTCTGTGCGGGCTTTCTTTTCCTTCTCTGTTCCTTTTCTCTTTTCAACCAGGATGCGTACAACACCACCAGCCATGATACCTGCACTTAAGGAGAACGGCAGATACATACCAACTGCAAATGGCATAACCGGCATATGAAGAATCTCAACTACGATGGCGATAAACACACCGATAAAGATAAGGGCCCATGGAAGTTCACCGTTCATGATACCCTCAACGAGCATCTTCATCATAGTAGCCTGAGCTGCCGGAATCTTTTCTGTACCATATCCCCATGCCTCATTCAGAAGATAGAGAACAAATCCAATTGCTGCTGCGGAAGCAACCACACCGATGATTTCACCGAGCTGCTGTTTCTTCGGTGTAGCACCTACAATAAATCCGGTCTTTAAGTCCTGAGAAGCATCACCGGCGATTGCTGCAACGATACAGATGATGCCACCGATGGAAATAGCTCCTACCATACCTGTAATACCAGTTGTACCGGTAGCCTTGAGGATAACAGTTGCAAAAAGCAGTGTTGCGATCGTCATTCCGGATACCGGGTTGTTGGAAGAACCGATCAGACCTACCATACGGGAGGATACTGTAGCAAAGAAAAATCCAAATACTACAATGATTAATGCACCGATCAGATTCACAGGGAATGTCGGAATCAGCCAGATCAGTACTGCGATCACAAGTGCGACTGCAATCAGAACCGGGATCGGAAGATCCTGCTCTGTACGGAGTCCCTTATGTGCTGCATTTTTATTCTTCATACTGTCAATAGCCTGTTTAAATGTTCTTATGATCAGAGGAAGACTCTTGATCAGACTGATGATACCACCTGTTGCAACAGCTCCTGCTCCGATGTATTTAATGTAATTGCTCCACAAAGCACTTGGGCCGCCGCCTTCCATAGTAAGAAGTTCTGTTACTGTTTTACTTGCCGGGAAGATGGTTGCATCTGCACCGAATAATGCGATCATCGGCATCAGTACAAACCAACTGAGTGTTCCACCGGCAAACATATAACTTGAGATCTTCGGTCCACAGATATAACCTACACCTGCGAGGGCAGGAAGTACCTGGATACCAACCTGAGATCCTTTGTAGCTTTCAAATGCATGACCAATCTCACTCTTAAAGAGCTGTGTTCCGTCTGCAAGGAATTTGTACACTGCTGCAATCCCCAGTCCTGCAAATACAGTGCCGGCTTTAGAACCTCCCTCTTCGCCTGCCAGAAGTACTTCTGCACATGCAGTTCCCTCAGGGAATGGAAGTGTTCCATGTTCTTCTACGATCAGAGCCTGACGGAGAGGAACCATAAAGCAAACGCCCAGGACACCTCCGAATAATGCGATCAGGAAGATCGTAAGAATACTTGGAAAATCAATTTTTCCTTCCTCTGCCCAGAGGAATAATGCAGGAAGTGTAAAAATTGCTCCTGCTGCGACAGACTCACCGGCAGAACCGATCGTCTGTACCATGTTGTTCTCAAGAATGGAATCCTTACGGAGAATCACACGTATTATACCCATAGAAATAACTGCTGCCGGGATAGAGGCGGACACAGTCATACCTACGAGGAGTCCGAGATATGCGTTCGCTGCCCCAAATACGATTGCCAGAAGGATACCAATCAAGAGTGCTGTTACCGTAAATTCAGGAACGACTTTGTCGGCTGGAATATACGGCTTGAAGTCTTTCTTGTTGTTGTCCATTTCTCTTTTCCTTTCTTTTGTATATTTCTTGCTAATGATTAGCATAGCTTCACTATTATATCATGATAAAGTGATAAAAGAAAGCGAAAAAGATTAAAATGTCAAGGAAATAATGTCCAAATATGGATGAAATCGTAGAAAATGGGTCAGAAAGACCTGGCAGCAACTTCGTAAAGACTTGATTTTGAGAATAGATATTACACGAAATATGTGATAAAATAAAAAGAAGTATGTCATTTTTACAGAGAAATGGAGGTTACATCGGATGGAAGCATATACGGGGTTTGCAGCAGTCTATGATATTTTCATGGACAATGTACCTTATGAAGAGTGGAGCAGCTATCTCCATGGTCTGCTTCTGGAGCATGGAATTGAAGAAGGGATCGTATTGGATCTGGGATGTGGGACAGGTGCGATGACAGAGCGGCTGGCAGCATTCGGATATGATATGATCGGAGTGGACAATTCAGAGGATATGCTGGAGCTTGCCATGGAAAAAAGAGTACAGTCAGGGCAGGATATTCTGTATCTGTTGCAGGATATGCGGGAATTTGAATTGTACGGTACAGTGCGTGCGGCAGTGAGTGTCTGTGATTCGGTAAATTATATTACAGAGCCTGAAGAGCTGAAAGAGGTATTCCGGCTGGTGAATAATTACTTAGATCCTGAAGGCGTCTTTATTTTTGATTTTAATACAGTATATAAATATAAGGAAGTAATGGGAGATACCGTTATAGCGGAAGACCGTGGTGAATGTAGTTTTATCTGGGATAACTATTACTATGATGAGGAAAAGATCAATGAATATGATCTGACGCTGTTTATCAGGGAAGAGGGAAAAGAGAAAAATTTGTACCGGAAGTATCAGGAGACGCATTATCAGAGGGGCTATACATTAGACGAGATGAAAGAGCTGATTCAAGGTTCAGGGCTGATCTTTGAGACTGCTTATGATGCATTTACCCATGAAGCACCGACAGAAAAAAGTGAACGGATCTATATCATAGCAAGAGAATATGGAAAGTTACAGAAATAAGCAAGAAATTTTATGATGAGAAAGGAAAAGAAGAATGAAAGATTATATTGTCAGGGCAACCGCAGGAAATACGCAGATCCGTGCTTTTGCCGCAGTAACAACGAACCTGGTAGAAGAGGCGAGAGTCCATCATCAGACAAGTCCGGTTGCAACAGCAGCTCTGGGACGGCTTCTGACCGGTGGAGTCATGATGGGAAGCATGATGAAGAATGATACCGATATGCTGACGATCCAGATCAAATGTTCCGGAGATATTGAGGGGCTGACAGTGACGGCAGACAGTCAGGGAAATGTAAAAGGATATGTATTTAATCCGGATGTCATGCTGCCACCAAAGAATGGAAAGCTGGATGTAGGCGGAGCATTGGGCCAGGGAGTTATGACGATCATCAAAGATATGGGACTGAAAGAACCATATTCCGGTCAGACAATCCTTCAGACCGGTGAGATCGCAGAAGATCTGACGTACTACTTTGCAACGTCTGAGCAGGTTCCGTCTTCCGTAGGACTGGGTGTACTGATGAACGGAGATAATACGGTCAGAGTTGCCGGAGGATTTATTGTTCAGGTTATGCCTTTTATTGAAGATGAAGTATTAAATAAACTGGAAGAAAATATTAAAAAGATCCGTTCTGTCACAGCTATGCTTGATGATGGACATACGCCGGAACAAATGCTGGAGCAGGTGCTGGAAGGACTAGATCTTGAGATCACGGATACGATGCCGACACAGTTCTACTGTAACTGTTCTAAAAAGAGAATTGAAAAAGCAATCATCAGTATTGGAAAGAAGGAAATTCAGGAGATGATTGATGAAGGAAAAGAGATTGAAGTAAAATGTCACTTCTGTAATACAGCCTATCATTATTCAGTGGATGAATTAAAAGAATTATTAAAAAAGAGCAGATAAATTTTTAAAGTTCTGCAGGAACGGACTGAGAATGAAAATGATAAAAATCCGGACTGAGGAACGGATCAGCGAAAGGAGAAGCATATGAGACATGGATTTGTAAAGGTTGCTGCGGCAACACCGGATATCCGGGTCGCAGATGTAGAGTTTAATAAAGAGAATATTTGCAGAGGGATTGAAGAAGCAGAAAAGGCGAACGCAAAAATACTGGTGTTCCCGGAACTGTGTGTGACAGGATATACGTGCAGTGACCTGTTTGACCATGCGGTTTTACTGAAGGCAGCGAAAAAGGCTCTGTTGGAGATCGCAGAGTTTACCAGAGACAGGGATCTGCTGGTGTTTGTGGGAGTTCCGCTTGAGGTGGATGGAAAGCTTTACAATGTGGCAGCAGCCCTGAATCATGGAAAGATCCTGGGACTGACGACAAAGACATTTCTGCCGAATTACGGGGAATTTTATGAGATGCGTCAGTTTACTCCCGGACCGGAGAAAGCGAGATATATTTCTTTTAATGGAGAAGAGATCCCGTTCGGACCACAGATTCTTTTCCAGGCAGCAGAAATGGAAGATCTGATCGTTGCAGCGGAGATCTGTGAGGATGTGTGGTCACCGATTCCGCCGAGTATCGGTGCGGCACTGGAAGGAGCAACTGTGATCGTAAACTGTTCCGCAAGCGATGAGACGATCGGAAAGGATACGTATCGCAGAGAGCTGATCGCAGGGCAGTCTGCACGACTGATCGCAGGATATATTTATGCAAATGCAGGAGAAGGAGAATCAACAACGGATCTTGTCTTTGGCGGACATAATATTATCGCAGAAAATGGAACAATCCTGAAAGAAAGCGGTCGCTATAGAAATGAAATTATTTACTCGGAGTTTGACCTTGAGAGAATTACGGGAGAAAGAAGAAAGAATACGACATTTCAGACAGCAAAGGAACGCAGCCTGATCCGGGTAGGATTCCAGATAGAAAAAGGAGAAACTTCTCTGACGAGAACATTTCCAAAGAAGCCGTTTGTTCCGTCAGATGAACAGACGAGAGCTGCACGATGCGAGGAGATCCTGACGATCCAGGCAATGGGACTGAAGAAGCGTCTTGCCCATACCAATGCGAGAACCGCAGTGGTAGGAATTTCCGGTGGGCTGGATTCTACGCTTGCCCTCCTGGTTACTGCGAAAGCATTTGATATGCTTGGAAGGGATAAAAAAGATATTCTTGCGGTGACGATGCCGTGTTTTGGAACGACAGACCGTACCTATCAGAATGCCTGTGAGATGTCGAAAAAGGTCGGGGCAACTCTGATAGAGGTGCCGATCGCCGAGGCGGTGAATATCCATTTCCGGGATATCGGACACGATCCCGAGGATCACAGTGTCACTTATGAGAATGGACAGGCACGCGAGAGAACGCAGGTACTGATGGATCTTGCGAATAAGACGTGGGGCATGGTTATCGGGACAGGCGATATGTCAGAGCTTGCACTTGGCTGGGCAACCTACAATGGCGATCATATGTCCATGTACGGGGTGAATGCCTCTGTGCCTAAGACACTGGTACGTCATCTGGTCAAATATGCTGCGGATGATACGGAAGATGAGCAGCTCCGGGAAGTACTGTATGATGTACTGGACACTCCGGTAAGCCCGGAATTACTTCCGCCAAAAGACGGAGACATCGCACAGAAGACAGAAGATCTGGTGGGACCGTATGAATTGCATGACTTCTTCTTATATTTTATGCTTCGCTTTGGATATGAGCCTGCAAAGATCTATCGTCTTGCCTGCAGTACTTTTGAGGGGGAATACGACAGGGAAACGATCCTGAAGTGGCTGAAGACATTCTGCAGGAGATTTTTCTCCCAGCAGTTTAAGAGATCCTGTCTGCCGGATGGCCCGAAAGTGGGAACTGTGGCACTTTCTCCGCGTGGTGACTGGAGAATGCCGAGTGATGCCTGCGTTGCTGTATGGATGAAAGAACTGGAGACTTTATAAAAAGAAAAGATACGATAAAGAGAAAATGTAAAAAAAGAAAAGATGCTTTTCCGGAAATGGCAGATACACCCGGTCGGGAGTAAAGGTCAGATCAAAGAAAAGCATCTTTTTCAGTATAGTCCTTATTGGCACTGAAGAAAGAAACTGTTGCAAAAAGCTTCACAGTAAAATTCTTATACAGCGGCGATCACTTCTACTTCGCAGAGGACTCCCTTGGGAAGATCCTTTACAGCAACGCAGGAGCGGGCCGGATTTCCGGTGAAATATTTTGCATATACGGCATTGAATGCTGCAAAATCAGCAATATCAGCAAGGAAACAAGTTGTCTTTACAACATCTGTAAATGCTGCATTCTGACTGTCAAGCAGTCCTTTGATATTCTTCATGACCTGTTCAGCCTGTTCCTCAATGGTAGTTCCGACCACTTCACCTGTCTGTGGCGAAAGAGGAACCTGTCCTGAAAAGAAAGCAAATCCATTCACAACAACTCCCTGGGAATATGGTCCGATCGCAGCCGGAGCCTCTTTGGTTTCTACATATTTTAACATGATCTCTACCTCCATTTTTCTGAGTAAAAATTACTATAAATTATTATAAACCCGGCCTCAAATTTTTGCCACCCTAAATTTAAAACCATATTGAAGACGAAAAAAGATAGTGATATCCTATATCTGAAAAAATGGTCAGTTGCGTATTGCAGCGTGAATGAAAGAGAAAGGAGTGCGGCAGTATTATGAAAGCAGTACAGCATGATATGACGGTGGGAAAGCCGATGAAAGTAATTATAAATTTTACATTGCCGATTTTTATCGGAAATGTGTTTCAGCAGTTTTATAATATGGCAGATGCTGTGATCGTGGGAAAGTTTGTCGGTACGAAAGCACTGGCAGCAGTCGGAAGCACCGGAACGATCATGTTTCTGATCTGGGGCTTTGTCGCGGGAATGACAGCCGGATTTACGGTTCTGACAGCACAGAAATTCGGAGCGGGCGATATGGATGGAATGAGGAAGACTGTTGCGGGGGCAGGCATCCTTTCTTTGGGAATCGGACTTTTTCTGACGATTGTATTTATGGCATTTATGAAACCGCTTCTGATTCTTATGAATACACCGGAGGATATTTTCCAGGATGCATATGCTTATATTATGATTGTCAGCGGAGGCATCCTTGCACAGATGCTGTATAATCTTCTGTCCAGTATCCTGCGTGCGTTGGGAAACAGTAAGTTGCCGCTTTATTTTCTGATTATCAGTGCGGTGCTTAATATTTTCCTGGATCTGCTCCTGATCATCGTCTTCGGACTGGGAACTGCAGGGGCCGCCATTGCAACCGTTGTCGCACAGGGAATATCGGGACTTCTCTGCCTGGGCTATATCATGCTGAAGCTTCCGATACTGCATCTGAAAAAGGAGGACCGGCACGTAGGAGGTCAGATCTACCTGACGCAGATCCGCATCGGTCTGCCAATGGCATTGCAGTATTCCATTACAGCGATTGGAACTATGATGGTGCAGACTTCGCTGAATATTCTCGGTTCTACACTGGTAGCGGCATTTACTGCGGCAAATAAGATCGAGCAGGTAGTGACGCAGGCATATGTGGCAATGGGGACAACTATGGCAACTTACGGGGCACAGAATATGGGAGCGGGCAATGTCCCGAGGATTCGCCAGGGATTCAAAGCATGTACGATTCTGGGAGTTATTTATTCTTTTATTGCAGCAGCATTTGTTATGACTGTAGGAAAATATATGACTTACTTATTTGTTTCAGAAAATGTTGGTGTGATCATGGATTCGGTGGAGATTTATCTGTGGTGTATTGGAATCTGTTTTATTCCGCTTGCTGTAGTGAATATTTACAGAAATGGAATCCAGGGACTGGGCTATGGACTTCTTCCAATGATGGCAGGAGTGGCAGAACTGGTCGGAAGAGGTGCTGTTGCAGTGGCTGCGGCAAAGCAGAGAAGTTATACTGGAGCCTGTATGGCCAGTCCGGCAGCATGGATCCTTGCGGGATCGCTGCTGCTGGTCATGTATTACTATATTATGAAAGTTGATATGAAAAAGATTTTCGGAAAGTCATCCTCATAATGCAGGGAGAGAGAACAGGAGTCTGCCGTTATATTCAGACTTTCTTCAGAAAAAGAAGGGAAAAGATACATACGATCCCCTCTGTTACCGGGAGTGACATCCAGATCCCGGTGAGTCCGAATAAATGAGCCAGAAGAAAAGCGGCCGGGATGATCAGCAGGAATCCTCTTAGAAGAGAGAGGATAAATGCCTGTTTTGGGCGGTCCGTGGAACTTAAAAATACTGCGGCAACGATATTGATGCCGGAGAAAAAGAGGCTGGTAAAGTAGATCCTCATTCCGTCGGCCGCAATGGAAGTAAGAGCGGTGTTCTGATCTTTATTGAACAGATCAGCAATGGGGTCAGCCAGCAGGAAGATAACTGCGTAAGCAAGCAGAGCCAGAAGCAGAGCGGTCAGGAGTGCATAGCATCTGATCTGATGGCGGACCGGCTGTCCTTTTTCTCCTGGATGGCTGCTGACGATGGGCTGGATTCCCTGAGCAATGCCGGTGGAGATGGCAATAAGAACCAGAGCGATGTTTGCAAGGATCCCATAGGCAGCGACACCGGTATTCCCGCTTAAATCCAGGATCAGGAAATTAAATACGAGAATCACGATCCCGGAAGAAACTTCAGTGATCAGGGAGGAGACACCTAGAGAACAGATCGAGGAAGCTGTGCTGAGGGAAGGTTTTGTCTTCATCAGCCGGAAGTGGCTGTTTCCTCTCAGAAAATGAGTGGAAAGAATCCCCATACTGATGAGCGGTGCGGTAGCTGTAGCAAGGGCGGCACCTACCATGCCAAGATTCAGAGGATAAATGAAAAGGTAATCCAGCAGGATATTGGAGAGGCTTCCGATGATCATTCCTGCCATGGATAAAGCGGGTTCACCGTCATTTCTGACAAAGCATACGAGAAGGTTATTGGCCAGAAATAAGGGGGCAAATGCCAGCAGGATACGGATATAGGGGACGGCAAAAGGGAGTGTCCGGCTGTCTGCTCCCAGGAGAAGGCATAAAGGCTCTGCCCCAAGAAGACCTGTCAGTGCGAAAAAAATAGCTGCGATGACTGCCAGCAGGATGGACTGTGTAAAGACTGTGCGGTGCGTTTCTCCTTCCGGGTGCGTGGAGGAGAGGGAATAACGTGAACCGCCTCCCATTCCGATCATGAGACCGGTTCCGTTGAGCAGACTGTATGCAGGCAGAACCAGGTTCAGGGCGGCAAGTGCATCGGAGCCAATGCCTCTTGCAATAAAAAAGGTATCAGCAAGAATGTAGCAGGAAAAGCCGATCATTCCAAGAACATTCGCAGAGACATATTTCAGAAAAAGTGAAAAAATATGCCCGGAAGTATCGGAACTGTGGATAACTTTTGTATCTGACATAAAAAACTCCCTTCTGAGTGTGGTTGAATGATAAAAAAGCATTCACTTTTCGTCCCTTCTAATAACCGGTCTGTTACCAGCTTTCAACTTGTGTATATCACCTGAAAACTGGACAAAGAGGTACTAGAGCCTGTCGGTCCGAAAATGAATGCCTTACAATCTTACCCGGCGGCAAGATCCACATTTTCATATAAAACTGTAGGTATGATATCATAGATATCAGGGGAAATCAAATCTTTTTTTCAGGATGAATCAGGTGTAAAATAAAAAGACCGAGTGGAAAATGAAGGAGAACGACCGATGAATAAAAAAGAAGTACTGGAGATCCGTAAGCAGTTTTCGCCGAAGAACTGTGCGATCACGAGAATTTGTGGCTGCTATGTGGATCATGAGAAAAATAAAAAGATGGAATCGAAAGAAGCCTTTCTTTCCCTGCCGGAGGAAGAGGCATTTAAATATTTTGATATTTTTAAGAAGACACTTTCGGGTTCGATCGGTAAAAATATGATTAATATGGAATTTCCAATCGATGCGGAAATGCCGGGAGGAACGCAGGAGTTCCTGCTGAAACTCCGTGACAGCAGACTGGAAGATGATATGCTGCTGGAAGAATTTTACGACAAGGTGATCGCTACTTATGAATATGCGGAGAATTATTATATTATTCTGATCCATGCCATGTATGATATTCCGGGAAAGTCTTCTGATGATATGGAAATGTTTGATGCTTCAGATGAAGTATACCAGCATATCCTCATGAGTATCTGTCCGGTGAGTCTGTCCAAGGCGGGACTTAGTTATAATGCAGAGGAGAATTGTATTCAGGATCGTATCCGTGACTGGATCGTGGACAGACCGGATAAGGGATTTTTATTTCCGGCGTTTAATGACAGAAGTACAGATCTTCACAGTGTTCTTTATTATACGAAGAAGTCGGAAGATCTTCAGCCGGAGATGATCGACCAGCTTTTGGGAGCTAAGATGCCGATGTCTGCTGATACTCAGAAAGAGACATTTCAGATGATTATCGAGGATACACTGGGAGAGGATGGAGATTATGAAACGGTCCGTAATATTCATGAGACGCTGAATGAGCTGATTGAAGAGCATAAGGAAGACCCTGATCCGCTTTCTCTGGATAAGACGGATGTGAAAAAAATATTTGAGCAGAGCGGTGTTTCCAATGAAAAGATGGAAAATTTTGATCAGAATTTTGAGGAAAATGCAGGGGAAAAGGCATCGCTTCTTGCATCCAATATCGCAGAGACGAAGAAGTTCAATATTGAGACCCCGGATGTGGTGATCAAAGTCAACCCGGAGCGGATGGATCTGGTAGAGACCAGAATGATCGACGGAAGGCAATGTCTGGTGATTCCGGTGGATGATCATATTGAAGTGAATGGACTCAATGTCAGAACGATGAAAATAAAGACAGAGTGAGAAGCGAAAAGCCGAGAGACTGGTTAGGATATCCGTTCGGGAGTATTTCCTGCATGAGAAGAAATACTCCTGAACGGGATTTTTTCTTTGAAGTATTTGAAATCGTATCTGAACGGGATTTCTATGCGTTCTGAGTTTATAGGATGGTATACTGCATCAGTTCATAATGCAGCGTACATCCTTCAACGATTTCTGCAGGGAGCAATGCCCTGGCAACAAGTTTCAATTCTTCATCCGGCAGATCAGTTCGTCTTAAATGAGCATAATCTCCGTCAATCTGCTCAACAATGTAATCGCATACCAGCATTTTGAAATCTCCTTTCTTTCATTCGCTCGCTAACGCTCATTATATCATGATCGGCATCGATGATGCCTGGAGCTGCTTTGCAGCGATCATGATCGTCATTCGCCACTCGCACTGAAAAAGCAATGCTTTCTCCTGATCGTTAACGCTCATTATATCATACAGAAAAAAGAAATGGCAAATTACTTATTATAAGCAGATTTACGAGGAAGAAGGGCTTCAGGGATTGCTGGAGCAGTTGTGATGTGATAAAAACAGAGTGAGTATATAGTTCTGGTTTATAAGCCGGTGACCTGGAGGAAGAGGTGACTGGTTTTTCTCTTAAAAAATCCTCCTGTTTTTTCGTGAAATCTTACAAAAATCAATTCCCGTCTTTGTGTAAAATTCCAAAATTGAAAACGATACCAAAAATAGCTTTGACAAATCGAAAATCAGGGTGTATTGTGTAATCACAACAAAGAAATACAGTAGCAACAACAAGGAGATGATAAATTGGCAACGATATCAGATGTGGCAAAGCTTTCAGGATTATCAGTCTCTACCGTATCAAGAGTTATCAATAATAAGCCTCATGTATCAGAAGCAAAAAGACAGCGGGTACAGGAGGCGATGGATGCACTGGGATACAGTCCCCTGCAGGCAGCAAGACAGATGAGAGGTTCCGGTTCAGGAAATGTGGCTGTGGTTGTTCCGACGATCACGAATAACTTTTTTGCTCATCTGGTTGATTCAATCGAAAGAACATGCAGCAAATATGCATACAGGACGTTGATCATCCAGACTTACGGAGAACGGGCAGGAGAGGAAGAAGCATTGAATCTGCTTCGTATGCAGCACGCAGACGGTGCAATCCTCTGTGCGATTGAGAACCAGTGGGAACTGATCAGGAAGTTTACCCAGTATGGCAGGCTGGTTGCATGTAATGAGTACAATGAAGACCATGAGATCTCAATGATCTGTGGAAGACAATATGAGGGATTTCAAAAAGCAACCGAGTATCTTTTAGGTAAAGGACATCAGAGAATCGCTTACTGTACAGGAGCAAAAGCGTTGGTTTTACAGCCAAAGGGACTGAATATCGACAGTGACCGCTACAGAGGTTTTATTGAGACATTAAGCAAGGCGGGAAAAAGTGCTGACCCGGATCAGATGTTTACGAGAATACATACGATGGAAGATGGAAAGAGAGTGATGAAAAAGATCTTAAATCTCTCTTTGCAGGAAAGACCGGATGCAGTCATTGCAGGAAGTGATGAAGTGGCAGCCGGAATGGTGATCGAAGGACTTGCAAATGGAATCCGGATCCCGGAAGATATTGCAATTCTGGGAGTGGATGACCAGCCGCTGGCATCCTGCATACAGATTCCTCTGACGACGATCCGTCAGCCGATTGCTCAGGAAGGCGAGTATGCGGCAAAAGAAATGATCCGTCAGCTCAGGGACGGAGCGGAAGATACGATCCGCAAAGAACTGGATCTTGAATTAGTGATCCGGCAGTCAGCCTGAGGGCAGCAGTAATTTAGTAAATAACCAGTACGAAATCCAGTGCTGGTTTTTAAAAGAAACAAATTGGTAACGATACCAAAAAGCGGAAATCAAGGAGGAAAAGAAAATGGTAGTATTAGCAAGAGTTGATCAGAGACTGATTCATGGGTTGATCGTAAACCAGTGGGCACCACATCTTCAGGTAAAAAGATTTATGGTGGTAGATGATGTGCTTTGCAATAACGAAGAGATCAAGGCAAGTATGAGAATGGCAAAGCCGGCAGGAACAGGAGTGTCTGTCATCAGCACAGAGACAGCAATCACCAATTTTAAAGCCGGTAAATATGACGGACAGAGAGTGTTCGTTCTTGTAAAAGAGCCGGAGACACTGATCCGTCTGATGGAAGGCGGCGTCGAGATCCCGAAAGTAGATCTTGGAATTATTTTCAATGAGAATGGAAGAACACCGGTCACAAAATTTATTGCACTGAATGAGAAAGAAAAAGCAGATCTTGAAATCATCAGAAGCAAGGGTGTTCCGATCGTGATCCAGTATGTTCCGACTGATGCAGAAGAGGCATACTGATTCAGAAAAATATATTGATTCAGAAAAAGAAAAGATCAGTGTCAGATAAGTAAAAAATTGAGAGGTGACAGATATGCATATCATACAGGATATATTAATCGTTCTTTTGGCAGGGTACATGACGATCGACCAGAATGGTCCGGTTGTTATGTCCTGGTTCTCCGTAATCGTTGGTACAATTTCAGGTCTGATCATGGGAGACTTAAATACAGGTCTTATGATCGGAGGTACATTCCAGTTGATGTCGCTTGGTGTGGCAGCACTTGGAGGAGCTTCTGCCCCAAACTACGGACTTGCAACAATTATCGGTACATTTATCGCAGTCCGCACAGGAACGGGAATTGATGCGGCTGTAGGTGTTGGACTTCCGGTTGGACTTCTTGCGATCCAGTTAGAAGTTGTAGTGCGTATTGTAAATAACTTTGTAGCACATAAGATGCAGAGTGATAATAATGAAGGAAAATGGAAAAACATGAACCGGATCGCATGGGTCGGACCGCTGCTCTGTTCCCTTCAGACAATCATTCCAACAGTGATCGTTGTATGCTTTGGTGCAAATGTAGTGAATTTTATCCTGGATGTGATCCCACAGTGGGTGACAGACGGGCTTTCCATTGCAGCAGGAATGCTTCCTGTAGTCGGTATCGGAATGTTGATGCGTTATATGCCGGTTAAGAAATTCCTTCCATTTATTCTGATCGGATTTATACTTTCAGCTTATCTGTCCATGCCGGTACTCGGAATTGCGATTGTCGGATTTGCCGCAGCATTCTGGTATTTTACGACAGAAATGAAAAAAGCCGCAGAGGCAGAGAAAGCAGTAGCTGTTACAACAGTGGATGAGATGGGAGATGATTTTGATGAGTAAGATGGAAAATAATACAGTAAATAAAGCAGGCAGCACAGGTGTTGAGCTGAACCTGAATGATGGAACGCAGCGTTATCAGGTAACAAAAAAAGATCTGAAAAAGACAGCCGACAGATATAACTTTATGGCATGTAACATTTTCAATTACGAATCCCAGATGGGTCCGGCTGTAGCATGGGCAATGGCACCGGTACTTCGTAAGATCTATAAAAAAGATGAAGAATACAAAGAGGCACTGAACAACCATTTTAATTATTTCAATTCCACAACAGTCATGTCCAGTATGATCCTGGGTGCGACACTGGCGATCGAAGAGAAGGACGGCATCGAGGCGAAAGAGACAGTACAGTCGTTAAAGACCAGTCTGATGGGACCGTTTGCCGGAGTTGGTGATACGCTGGTATGGGTTCTCTGGCCGACGATCATGGGATCTATTTCAGGATATATGGCACAGCAGGGAAATCCGCTGGGTGCGATCATCTGGTTTATTGCAAACATCATTTTCTGGTTTGTAAAGAGAAAAATGTTTGAAGTGGGATATACTTCAGGAACAAAGCTGATCACAAACCTTGGAAAAAGCCTTACGACATTTACAGAAGCCGCTTCTATCATGGGACTGAGTGTTGTCGGTGCATTGATCGCTTCTTCTGTAAAAATGACAACAGCATTAAATTTTAAAGTCGGGGAAGTTTCACTGGCACTTCAGACTGATGTACTTGACAGGATCATGCCATCCCTGCTTCCGGTACTTCTGACAGCACTTGTCTACAAGCTGCTCGGAAATAAGAAGTGGACAGCAACGAAACTGATCCTTCTGATTATTATTATTGCACTGGTATGCTCTTTCTTTGGAATCCTCACAGTATAGCGGAAAGGAAATAATATCTATGAAAAGAATTTTAGTTACAGCATCTCATCATAAGATGGCAGATGGATTAAAGGACACTCTGAATTTTGTTTCAGGCGGAGTGCAGGAGACGATTGCACTCTCTGCCTATCTGGATAACCAGCCGGTGGAAGAGGCAGTCGATGAACTGATGAAAGGATTTGCAGAGGAAGATGAAGTGATCGTTCTGACAGACCTGACTTCAGGAAGTGTGAACCAGCAGTTTTTCCGTTATCGCAACAGACCGCATACGCACATTGTGAGTGGTATGAACCTTCCACTTGCATTTCAGGTAGCCATGGAGCCGCAGGGAGAATATATCACGGTGGAACGGATGCGTGAGATGGTGGAAGAAGCAAAGAATGAAATAAAATATGTCAATGATATAGCAGACGATGGAGATGACGAGGATGAGTAATAAAACGGCATGGTGGAAAAAGAGTGTAGTATATCAGGTATATCCGAAAAGCTTTTGTGATTCAAATGGAGACGGGATCGGGGATCTGAATGGAATCCGCAAAAAAATTCCTTATCTTGCAAAGCTGGGTGTGGATGTTCTCTGGTTGAATCCGATCTACGCGTCTCCGCAGGTGGATAACGGGTATGATATTTCCAATTACAGAGAGATCGAGCCGACATTTGGTACCATGGAAGATTTTGAAAATCTGCTTGCAGAAGCACATGAGGCAGGTCTGAAGATCATTCTTGACCTGGTTGTAAATCATACCTCTGACCAGCATCCATGGTTTCAGGAATCAAGAAAAAGTAAGGACAATCCTTACAGCGACTACTATATATGGAAAGACGAAGTAATCAATAACTGGGGATCCAGTTTCGGCGGATCTACCTGGGAGTATGCAGAGGAGCGTGCCCAGTATTATCTGCACTGCTTTGCAAAAGAGCAGCCGGATCTGAACTGGGAAAATCCGAAAGTGCGGCAGGAAGTATATGATATCCTGCGGTTCTGGCTGGATAAAGGAATCGATGGATTCCGGATGGATGTAATTTCGCTTCTTTCGAAAGATCAGAATTTTCCGGACGGGCCGGTGATTCAGAATAAAGCTTACGGAAGTTATTATGCCGGATGTGCAAATGGACCGAGAGTACATGAATTTCTCCAGGAGATGAACCGGGAAGTATTGAGTAAATACGATATTATGACCGTAGGAGAGACACCGCATACCAATGCAGATGAGGCGGCTCTTTATACAGATGAATCAAGAAAAGAACTGAACATGGTCTTTCATTTTGACCATATGCATCTGGATTATGATGAGAATGGAAAATATGCAACAAACCGTGTGCCTCTTGTGGCACTGAAAAAAGTCATGACGCAGTGGCAGGATAAGATGCATGAGTGCAATGGCTGGAACAGTCTGTACTGGTGCAATCACGATCAGGCGAGAGCTGTGACACGCTTTGGAAACGATTCAGAAGAATACAGAGAAATCTCGGCAAAAATGCTTGGAACATGTCTTCATATGATGCAGGGAACTCCTTACATTTATGAAGGGGAAGAGCTTGGAATGACCAATGCAGATTTTACGAAGCTCGAGGAGTACAAAGACGTAGAAGCACTGGATATCTTTAAAGATTTTACAGAAAGAAAAGGATTTTCAAAAGAAGATACCCTCCATTTACTTCATTTGAAGTCCAGAGACAACGCCAGAACTCCGATGCAGTGGGATGCTTCCGAAAATGCCGGATTCTCTGAAGCACAGCCATGGATTCGTGTCAATGCTAATTATAAAAAGATCAATGCAGAAAATGCTCTGGCAGACAGTGACTCTGTTTTCTATTACTATCAGAAGCTGATTGCCCTGCGTCATGAACTTCCGATTATTACGGATGGAGTTTATGAACTGCTGGATGCAGAGAATGAAAAGATTTATGCTTACCTGAGAAAAGGAGAGAAAGAAAGTCTGATTGTTCTTTGCAATTTCACGGATGAGACAGTGGAATACGAGGTGGATGAGTCTGTAAAAGCAGAGAGAAGTAAGCTTGTAATTTCCAATTATAAAGATGCTCCTGAAAAGTTTGCATCAAAGATCACAATGAAGCCTTATGGGGCTTATGTATACTATACAAAATGAGGTAAGAAAAATGGTGTAATCCCGATTATGGGGTTACATCTTTTTTTGCAAGGATTTTTTGCAGTTATACCTGATTTGCAAATAAATCCGTTTCGAGGCTGAGTAAGTTGCTGATTTCCAAAGCTATGTCGTTTAAATTGCAATCAAGTTCTCCCAAAAACCATTGATTAAGTGGCGATCTTTTTATAGATTGCTTCAGCCAGAAGCCGATGCCCCAGAGCATCCAGATGCTGACGGTCGGTTTCACTGGCATTGGCAACAGAGGCAGCATCGAGAAAATCAGCGTGATACCGGACAGCAATTTTTTTATATTCAGTGGCAAGGTTCTGAGAGACAAGCTCAGAACCTTTATTAAATTCCGGGTCAAATCCAGGATCGCCGACACCCGGAGCAAGGAGGATCGGTGAGATCACGAAAAGACGAAAAGGGTGGGAAGAACTTTTCTGAGCTTTGGTGATGACCTGTTCCAGTCCCTTGGCAATCGTGCCGGCAGAGGCATTGTAACGGGTCTTGCAGTCATTGGTTCCGAGCATCAGGATGAGCAGATCCACAGGGGCATGGCTTTCCAGGAGAATACCGATCGTATCCAGTCCACGGCGGCCTTCCCGCAATTCATCGGAAAAGACGGTAGTTCTTCCACAGAGACCTTCTTCAATAATACGGTCATTGGTTCCAAGCTTTTTCTGAAGCAGACCGGTCCAACGGGTATCTGCATCAAAGCGTCCTGATCCGTCAGGGCGATATCCATAAGTATTTGAATCTCCAAAACATAAAATATTCATAACGTCAACTCCTTTATAAACATACTAATCATATATGAATAGTATATTAAAACGAAGAAAGAGAAATGTCAAGTGTCATATATGAGAACTTTCAGAGATCCAGTTGCTTCAGTGCCAGTGCAATTCCATCCTGATCATTGTCTGCTGTGATAAAAAAGGACTCTTGGGTCTGAGGGATCTTTTACAATCCAGTCAGATCGGGTATAAAGATTCCATGTCAGGTCAAAATCCTGTGATTCAATATATTGAATCACAGAAGCCGCGTCCTTTGCTGTGAAGCCTTTTTCATAAAGAACAGAACGGTTTTCGTCCAGGATCAGTCCTCCTGAGAAGGCTATGATGGAACAGGTAAGTCCATAGTTACTTATGATCAGTTCAATGGCAGCAGGATAACGTGCAGAGGCGAGGACAAAAGAAGTTCCGTTGTTGCAGGTATGGGGTATTTGCAAAAGCCGTCTGTAGTGGTAAAATAAAGATTAAGGCTGAAAATAAAGATGGAGTGTAGAGAATGATAAAAAAGATCAGAGCGGGGGTGCTGCTCCTCTTCTTTCTGCTGCTTTCTTTCGAGGCCTGTAAAGCAGGTGATGCGGAAAAAGAAGCAGGCACAAAAGGCTGGAAAGAAGCTGCGGATGCCGCAGAGAATGAAGAGCAGGTGAAAAAGTCCTCATCCGATACGACCTGTTATACTTTTGAGGATGTGGAAGGAAATTCTTATCAGGCAGAGCTGCTTGACGAAGTGGCAAAGAACCCGTATAATTTTAAGAATCTTGTGACGGACCCGGAAAGCGGATATAAGACTTATTCAGATACGAAGAAGCATATTTCTTCAAAGCTGGGTGTGGACGTTTCTGAATTTCAGGGCGAGGATATAGACTGGCAGCAGGTAAAGGAAAGAGGGATTGATTTTGTGATCGTACGGCTGGGATATCGTGCCTACGGAGAGAGTGGTGTTCTGGTACTGGATGATATGTTTGACCAGAATGTGCAGGGTGCATTGTCAGCCGGCCTGGAAGTAGGAGTTTATTTCTTTTCACAGGCAACAACTTTGTCCGAGACAGTGGAAGAGGCAGATTTTGTACTGGAGCATATCAGGCAGTATGACATCACAGCACCGGTTGTATTTGATACAGAAGAGATCAAAGGGGATGAGGCAAGAACCGATTCCAATACACGGGAAGATTTCACAAATTACTGTAAGGTATTTTGCGACAGTATCAAAGCAGAGGGGTATGATGCAATGATCTATGCCAATATGAAATGGATGGCATTTACGCTGAAGCTGGAAGAACTTGAAGGATATGATTTCTGGTATGCGGATTATCACGAAGAGCCACAGTGTCCGTATGCATTTAAAATGTGGCAGTACAGTGAGACGGGAGAAGTACCCGGGATCACAGGACATGTTGATTTAGATTTATGGTTTCAGGAGGAAAATTAAATGAAATGGAATAAATTCCGGTTGAAGACAACGACAGAAGCAGAAGATATCGTCAGCAGTATGCTGGCAGATCTTGGGATCGAAGGTGTGGAGATTGAAGATAAGATCCCGCTGACAGAATCAGATAAGGAGCAGATGTTCGTTGATATCCTTCCGGAGATCGAGCCGGATGACGGAGTGGCATATCTGAGTTTTTATCTGGAAGAAGAGGCAGACACAGAAGCTGTGCTGGCGAATGTAAAAAAGGAATTAGAAGAGATGTCTGCTTATGTGAACGTCGGTGAATGCACGATTGAAGAATCCGAGACGGAGGATGTGGACTGGGTCAATAACTGGAAGAAGTATTTTCATCAGTTCTATGTGGATGATATCCTCATCATCCCGTCCTGGGAGGATGTAAAGCCGTCCGATGAGGATAAAATGGTCATCCATATTGATCCGGGTACGGCATTTGGAACAGGAATGCATGAGACAACCCAGCTTTGTATCCGGCAGATCAGAAAGTACGTGACGGAGAAGACGAAGATTCTTGATGTAGGATGCGGAAGTGGTATTCTTGGAATGCTGGCACTGAAATTCGGGGCAGAACATTCCGTGGGAACAGATCTTGATCCATGTGCGATCGATGCAACCTATGAAAATATGGAGAATAACGGGATCTCCAGAGACAAGTATGAAGTCATGATCGGAAATATCATTGATGATAAAGCAGTGCAGGACAAGGTCGGTTATGAATGTTATGATATCGTGGCTGCCAATATCCTGGCACCGGTACTGGTAGAGCTGACCCCGGTGATCGTAAACCAGCTTAAACCGGGCGGAATTTATATTACAAGCGGAATTATTGATGATAAGGAAGAAACTGTAAAAGAGGCAGTGGCAAAGGCGGGACTGGAACTCATTGATGTGACCTATCAGGGCGAGTGGGTGTGTGTAACTGCAAGAAAAAGGAATTAAAAGAAATTAGTAAAAGGAGAATGGAATGCAGCATTTTTTTGCGGATCGGTCCTGGGTTCAGGGAGATAAGATCCGGTTGGAAGGATCCGATGTCAATCATATGAAGAATGTCCTCCGTATGAAAGAAGGCGAAGAGGTACAGGTCAGTGACGGGACTGGAAATGCTTACCTGTGTCAGATAGAGGGGTATGAAGGTAATCAGGCTGTGCTGAAGATCCGGGAGAAGACGGAGAAAGATACAGAACTTCCGTCAAAGATCTGGCTGTTCCAGGGACTTCCCAAAGGGGATAAGATGGAACTGATCGTTCAAAAGGCGGTAGAACTGGGAGTGTACGGCATTGTTCCATTTGCGGCAAAGCGTTCAGTTGTCCGGCTGGATGAGAAAAAGGCCGGGAAAAAGCAGATTCGCTGGCAGGCGATCGCAAAGGGAGCTGCGGAGCAGTCAGGCAGAGGTCTGATTCCTGAAGTGGAGACCGTGAAGACCTATGCCGAGGCACTGGAGTTCGCAAAAGAGTTGGATGTGATCCTTGTTCCATATGAACTGGAAGAAGGCATGAAGGCAACGATGAGCATAATCGAAGCGATCAGACCGGGACAGTCTGTCGGAATCTTCATTGGCCCGGAGGGCGGCTTTGAAGAGCAGGAGATCGGGCAGGCACGAAATGCAGGAGCCGTTCCGGTCACACTTGGAAGAAGGATACTGAGAACAGAAACTGCAGGAATTACGACACTTTCAATTTTGATGTATCATCTGGAGTGTGCAGAGGTTCAGTAGCATTCTCAGAGAAAAGAACATATTTTATATAGAAAGAGAAGAAAAGGAAAGGGAAAATGGAAGCTTATTTAGATAATTCTGCCACGACAATGGCATATCCTGAGGTGGGAGAGCTTGTATATAAAGTGATGTGCCGGGACTACGGCAATCCGTCATCCATGCACCGCAAGGGTGTGGATGCAGAGCATTATGTCAAAGGAGCAAAAGAATCTTTGGCAAAGCTTATGAAAGTAAATGTAAAAGAGATCTTTTTTACTTCAGGTGGAACGGAGAGCGATAATCTTGCACTGATCGGATGTGCAAGAGCAAATAGACGGGCAGGGAATCATCTGATCACTACGTCCATCGAGCATCCCGCCATTTTAAATACGATGCGGTATCTGGAAGAAGAGGAAGGCTTTCGTGTGACCTATCTGCCGGTAGACTGCTGCGGACGGGTCAAGCTGGATGCATTAAAAGAAGCGTTATGCCCGGAGACGATCCTGGTATCGATCATGTATGTGAATAATGAAGTGGGAACAGTTCAGCCGGTGGAAGAGGCAGCGTCGATCGTGAAAGATTATAATCCGTCGATCTTATTCCACTCAGATGCGGTACAGGGGTTTGGAAAATACCGGATCTATCCGAAACGTCAGAAAATTGACCTGCTCAGTGTCAGCGGACATAAGATCCATGGACCGAAGGGAACGGGATTTTTATATATTGGTGAGAAAGTGAAGATCAGGCCGATTCTGTTCGGTGGTGGCCAGCAGAGGGATATCCGTTCCGGTACAGAGAATGTACCTGGAATTGCAGGGCTTGGTCTTGCGGCTGAGCTTGCATACAAAGATTTTGATATCAAGACTGCCCTGATGAGAGAACTGAAAGAATACTTTATCAGTGAGATCGGTAAGATGGAAAATACTGTGATCCATGGAGTGGCGGATGAGGGAAGTGCTCCGCATATCATCAGCCTGGGTGTAGCCGGGGTACGGAGCGAGGTTCTGCTGCATACACTGGAGGACAAGGGAATCTATGTATCGTCCGGATCAGCATGTGCTTCAAACCATCCGGCAGTCAGCGGAGTATTAAAAGGAATTGGGGCAGCGAGGGAATACCTGGATGCAACCATCCGAATCAGTATGTCGGAGTTTACAACAAAGGAAGAGATTGATTATCTTTTGGAGACACTTTATAAGTGTGTTCCGATGCTGAGAAGATATACAAGACACTAAGTGTATAAGAAGAGAAGGAGAAGGCAGATGAAATTTCATTCATTTTTGATCAAATACGGAGAGATTGGAATCAAGGGAAAGAACCGTTATATTTTTGAAGATGCACTGGTGCGTCAGATCCGTTATGCCCTGCAGGGAGCAGACGGAGAATTTCTGGTTCATAAGTGCCATGGAAGAGTTTATGTGGACTGTGAGGGAGAATACGATTTTGAGGAAACGGTAGAAAGCCTGAAAAAGGTCTTTGGCATCGTGGGAATCTGTCCGGTTGTACGCGTTCCGGTGGCTGAACTGGAGCAGTTAAAGAAAGATGTTGTATCCTATGTGGATCAGGTCTATGAGGATAAGAACCTTACTTTCAAAGTGGAGGCAAGAAGAGCAAATAAGCGTTATCCGGTCAATTCTATGGAAATCAACTGTGCAGTGGGAGAAGCGGTACTGGAGGCATTCCCGGAGACAAAGGTAGATGTGCATGATCCGGATGTGAGACTGAATGTGGAAATCAGGCAAGAAGTTTATATCTATTCAAAGATCATTCCGGGACCAGGAGGGATGCCGATCGGTACAAATGGAAGTGCCATGCTGCTTCTGTCAGGAGGAATCGACAGTCCGGTTGCCGGCTATATGATTGCCAAGAGAGGCGTTGAGATCGAGGCAACTTATTTCCATGCACCACCGTATACGAGTGAGAGAGCGAAAGAAAAGGTAGTTGACCTTGCACGCCTGGTATCTGCCTATGCAGGACCGATCAAGTTGCATGTTGTCAATTTTACGGATATCCAGCTTGCTATTTATGAAAAATGCCCGCATGATGAGCTGACGATCATTATGCGTCGTTATATGATGAAAATTGCCGAGCATTTTGCAAAGAAAGACGGATGTCTTGGGCTGATCACCGGAGAAAGTATCGGTCAGGTGGCAAGTCAGACGATGCAGAGTCTGAATGCGACCAATGCGGTTTGTACGCTTCCGGTTTACCGTCCGCTGATCGGATTTGACAAAAAGGAGATCGTGGAGATTTCGGAGAAGATCAACACATATGAGACATCAATCCAGCCATTTGAGGATTGCTGTACGATCTTTGTGGCAAAGCATCCGGTGACGAAACCGAACCTTGAAAGAATTGAGAAGTCTGAACTGAATCTGACCGATGTGATCGATGATCTGATGAAGACGGCGATTGAGACAGCAGAAGTGATCCGGATCCGTCAGAATGAAGCATAAACCGTGAGAAACACGCTTTACAGGTTTCGCTGATTATCGCGGCAGTTGCCAGGCATGGAGTCTGGCATGTTGCCCGCATAATAAAAAGAGGAAAGTCCTCTCAGGGCTTTCCTCTTAAATCGGCAAATATTTGGTTTATCCTGAATGCTTATTTAATGATATAAGCATCAAGTGCTGTAAGAATTTCATCAACGTTTCCGTCAGCGTGGATGTTCAGATCAATCGGCTTGGAAAGATCAAGACTGAAAATTCCCATGATTGATTTGGCATCTATAACATATCTTCCGGATACTAAATCGAAATCATTGTCATACTTGGTAATAGTATTAACGAATGACTTAACCTTGTCGATTGAATTTAATGAAATCTGTACTGTCTTCATTTCAAATCCCTCCTTGAATCTGCAATATTTGAGGTCTGTTACGACCTATGTATATTCTAAGGGATGATAAAGTAAAAGTCAAGGAACATTAGAGGAAAAAAGAGGTAATAACTATGTCAAAAAAAGCTGCATTGCACAACCTTGGATGCAAGGTAAATGCATATGAAACTGAGGCTATGCAGGAAATGCTGGAAAAGGCCGGATATGAGATTGTCCCGTTTAAAGAGGGGGCAGATGTCTATGTGATCAACACCTGTACCGTGACGAATATTGCAGACCGAAAGTCCCGTCAGATGCTGCACCGGGCAAGGAAAATGAATCCGGATGCAGTGGTTGTTGCAGCGGGATGTTATGTGCAGGCACAGGAGGGAAAAGTGGATTCCTGTATTGATATCGTGCTTGGAAATAATAAAAAGAAAGATCTGATCAGGATACTGGATGAATATAGGAAGTCCCGTGCAGAGAGCGGGCGGGAAAAGGAGATACTGCCGGATGTGGAACTGGAAGATATCGGGCATACAAAGGAGTATGAATCCCTCAATCTGACCAGACCGGGAGATCATACGAGAGCATACATCAAAGTACAGGATGGATGCAACCAGTTTTGCACGTACTGTATTATTCCCTATGCAAGAGGAAGAGTCCGCAGCCGTTCCATGGAAGATGTAACGGAAGAGGTCCGGACATTGGCAGAAAATGGATACAAAGAGGTTGTCCTTACGGGAATCCATTTAAGTTCCTATGGAATTGATTTTGATAAAGAAAGACATCTGCTGGATCTGATCCGGGCGGTTCATCAGATCGAGGGGATCGAGAGAATCCGGCTTGGTTCACTGGAACCGGGAATTATCACAGAAGAATTTGCAGAAGCAATTTCAAAGTTACCAAAGATGTGTCCACATTTCCATCTCTCACTGCAGAGTGGCTGCAATGCGACATTGAAGCGTATGAACCGGAGATATACAAGCGAAGAATATGCAGAACGTTGTGGTATCCTGAGAAAGTATTTTGAAAATCCGGCATTGACAACCGATGTGATCGTCGGTTTTCCGGGAGAGACGGAGGAAGAATTTGAAGCTTCCAGGAACTTTGTGGATTCGATTGATTTTTATGAAACCCATATTTTCAAGTATTCGAGAAGAGAAGGGACAAAGGCAGCAGTTATGCCGGATCAGGTAAGTGAGGGAAAAAAATCTGCGCGGAGTGCTGAAATGATCGAAATGGGTGAGCAGAAGCGGAGAGCTTATGAGGAAAGCTTTATTGGAAAAGAAGTTGAAGTTCTGGTGGAAGAGGAAATCGAAAGGAACGGAGAAATCTTTTGGACAGGACATACAAAAGAATATATAAAAATTGCACTACAAAGCAGGGAAAACCTGAGAAATTGTATCGTAAAAGTTCAAATTGAAGATGCTTTACAAATTATTCATTGAATTTCAGGGTGAATTATATTAAACTTGAGATAAGGCATCGGTTTCAGTCAGGAGACCAGTGTGATTGCAGACTTCCGGGTCAGGCAGCATCCGGGGTGTGACAGACAGATAAAAGCAAGACAGGAGGAAGAAAAATGGGCGATTTAAGTAATACGCAGTTCTTTCAGGTAGAGCCGGGACCGCAGATTTCTGCGAAGGATATTCTTGATATCGTATATAAGGCTCTGAAGGAAAAGGGATATAATCCGGTGAATCAGATCGTAGGGTATATTATGTCTGGAGATCCGACTTATATCACCAGTTATAACGGTGCGAGAAGCCTTGTGATGAAGGTAGAGCGTGATGAACTGGTAGAAGAATTACTGAAAGCGTATATCGAACATAATTCTTGGGAATAATCAGAATATGAGGATCATGGGACTGGATTACGGCACAAAGACTGTGGGCGTTGCGATCAGTGACGCACTGAAGATCACCGCACAGGGGATCGAGACGATACAGCGGAAAGAAGAGAATAAGCTGCGAAAGACTTGTGCCAGAATTGAACAATTAATTAAAGAGTACGAGGTAGAAAAGATCGTACTCGGATTTCCTAAGCATATGAATAATGATGTCGGTGAACGTGCTGAGAAATCTTTGGAATTTAAGGCGATGCTGGAGAGAAGGACGGGTCTGGAAGTAGTTATGTGGGACGAGCGTCTGACGACAGTGGCAGCAGAGCGTACGTTAATAGAGAGCAGTGTAAGAAGGGAAAACCGCAAGCAGTACGTTGATAAGATTGCGGCGGTTTTTATATTGCAGGGATATTTGGATTTATTAAGCATGAGGAACGGAGCAGATGGAGAAGATTAAATTTGCGTTTGGAGACGGAAATGGTGAGGACGAGTTTTTCGTTCTTGAGCAGACAAAGATCAACGGAGCTACATATATTCTTGTGACAGATTCGGAAGAGGATGATGCAGAATGCCTGATCTTAAAGGAGACGGGCGTGGAAGAGCAGACGGATAAGATGTATGAGATCGTTGAGGATGATACAGAGCTTCTGGCAGTATCTAAAGTATTTGAAGAACTGCTGGAAGATGTAAGTATAGAGATGTAACAGTTTTTTGAAGACCGATGGAGGGGAAACGGATACAGATGGGACAGGATAAGACGCAGGAATTACTGAAAGAGAAATTAAGAGGAAAGGGTCTGAAAGTGACTCATCAGAGGCTGCAGGTCTTATCTGTTCTTGAAGAGAATGGCGGACGTCATATGACGGCTGAGGATATTTATGAGCTGGTGTCTGTGGACAACCCGGAGATCGGCCTTGCAACGGTATACAGAACCCTGCAGCTTTTACTGGATATGCAGTTGGTGGACCGGATTGATTTCGGGGATGGATGCGTGCGGTATGAGATCGGACATCTGTTGAACGGAGATACCCGGCATAACCATCATCATCTGATCTGTAAAAGATGCAATAAGGTAGTTCCGTTTGATGATGATCTTCTGGATGATCTGGAAGAGCATATCGAAAAAGCGACCGGATTTCATGTACTGGATCATGAACTGAAGTTTTATGGTCTGTGCAGCAAATGTCAGAAAAAGGAAAATGAAGAGAAATAAAATGTAAAAAGCAATAAAGAAAAAGGTTTATGGAGGTGTTTTATTTTTGAAAAAAAAGAATAATGGAAAATTGCGTATCATACCGCTTGGCGGTCTGGAGCAGATCGGTATGAACATTACTGCGTTCGAGTACGAGGACAGTATTGTTGTCGTGGACTGCGGACTTGCATTCCCGGAGGATGATATGCTTGGAATCGACCTGGTCATCCCGGATGTCACGTATCTGAAAGATAATATTTCCAAAGTGAAAGGATTCGTGATCACCCACGGACACGAGGATCATATCGGAGCATTGCCTTATGTGCTTAAGGAGATCAATATCCCGATCTATACCACGAAGCTTACAATGGGAATTATCGAGAACAAATTAAAAGAGCATAATCTGCTCCGCAGTACAAGAAGAAAAGTAGTCCGTCATGGACAGTCTATCAATCTCGGAAAGTTCAGAATCGAATTTATCAAGACGAACCACAGTATTCAGGATGCATCCGCACTGGCAATCTATTCCCCGGCAGGAGTGGTTGTCCATACAGGAGACTTTAAAGTGGATTATACACCGGTTTTCGGAGATGCGATCGACCTGCAGCGGTTTGCTGAGATCGGAAAGAAAGGGGTACTTGCCCTGATGTCAGACAGTACGAATGCAGAACGCAAGGGATTTACCCAGTCTGAGCGTACCGTTGGTATCACCTTTGACCATATTTTTGCGGAGCATCAGAATACCCGTCTGATCATTGCTACTTTTGCGTCCAATGTAGACCGTGTACAGCAGATCATCAACTCTGCCTATAAATACGGAAGAAAAGTTGTTGTTGAAGGACGGAGCATGGTGAATATCATTTCAACGGCTTCGGAGCTGGGATATCTGAATGTCCCTGAGAATACGCTGATCGAGATCGACCAGATGAAGAATTATCCACCGGAGAAGATGGTGCTGATCACAACAGGAAGTCAGGGAGAATCCATGGCTGCTCTGTCACGTATGGCGGCAGACGTGCATCGGAAAGTGACGATCCAGCCGAATGATACGATTATTTTCAGCTCCAATCCGATTCCGGGAAATGAAAAGTCTGTATCAAGAGTCATCAATGAGCTTTCAGCAAAGGGAGCAGAGGTTATCTTCCAGGATGCTCATGTATCAGGGCATGCATGTCAGGAAGAACTGAAGCTGATTTATTCACTGGTGAAGCCTAAATATGCGATTCCGGTTCATGGTGAATACCGCCATCTGAAAGCAAATGCAGGTGTGGCAACCTCTTTGGGAATCCCGAAAGAGAATGTCTTTATCATTCAGTCCGGTGATGTACTGGAGTTATGTGATGAGTCGGCAAAAGTAGTGGACAAGGTGCATACAGGTGCTATTCTTGTAGATGGATTAGGTGTCGGAGATGTTGGAAATATCGTATTGAGAGACAGACAGCATCTTGCGGAAGATGGAATTATTATCGTTGTCCTGACACTGGAACGAAGAACGAACCGTCTGCTTGCAGGACCGGATATTGTTTCCAGAGGATTTGTATATGTCCGTGAGTCAGAACAGTTGATGGAAGATGCAAGAAAGGCAGTGGCCGATGCACTGGATAAGTGCCTGCGAGGAAAGCATACGGACTGGAATAAGATCAAGCTGGTGATCCGGGATGCAATGAATGATTATATCTGGAAAAAGACGAAGAGAAGACCTATGGTGATTCCGATTATCATGGATGTGGATGTGTAGATATGATAGTAGATGAACGTATCATTACATTCATCAATTCTATGGATACAGAGAACAGTGAAATACTGGAGCAGATTGAAAAGGAGGCACGTGCAGATTCCGTTCCGATCATCCGGCGGGAGATGCAGAGCTTCCTCAGGACGCTCCTTATGCTGAAAAAACCTGTGCATATCCTTGAAGTGGGAACTGCCGTAGGTTTCTCTGCGTTATTGATGAGTGAATATGCACCGGAAGAGTGCAGGATTACAACAATAGAAAATTATGAAAAAAGGATTCCCATTGCCCGTGAAAATTTCAGGAGAGCAGGAAAAGCTGACCGGATCACTCTGATCGAGGGAGATGCGGCTGAAGTGCTTACAGAGTTGACCGGGGAGTATGATTTTATTTTTATGGATGCAGCGAAAGGCCAGTATATCCACTATTTTCCGGAAGTGATGCGGCTCCTGGCAAAGGGAGGCTGTCTTGTATCAGATAACGTCATGCAGGATGGAGATATTATAGAATCAAGATTTGCCGTGGAACGGAGGAACAGGACGATCCATGCAAGGATGCGAGAGTATCTTTATGAATTGAAGCATAATGAAGAGCTGGTTACTTCGATCATCCCGCTGGGAGACGGTGTAACGGTAAGTATAAAGAAATAGCAGGAAGGAACAAAAACGATGAGCAGACATCCAGAATTATTGATTCCGGCGAGCAGCCTGGAAGTGCTGAAGACAGCGGTTATCTTTGGAGCAGATGCAGTTTATATCGGGGGAGAAGCATTTGGATTGCGTGCGAAAGCAAAAAATTTCTCGTTGGAGGACATGAAAGAAGGAATCGCATTTGCACATGCACACGATGTGAAAGTTTATGTGACTGCCAATATTCTTGCACATAATGGAGATCTCGATGGAGTCCGCACATATTTTGAAGAATTAAAGGAAATCGGACCGGATGCATTGATCATTGCAGATCCGGGAGTTTTTGATATTGCGAAAGAGGTTTGTCCGGAAATTGAACGTCATATCAGTACGCAGGCAAATAATACCAACTATGGTACTTATAATTTCTGGTATCGGCAGGGGGCGAGCCGTGTGGTATCGGCAAGAGAATTGTCGCTGCAGGAACTGAAGGAATTAAGAGCAAAAATTCCGGCAGACCTGGAGATTGAGACCTTTGTCCATGGGGCGATGTGTATTTCTTATTCGGGAAGATGTCTTCTGAGTAACTATTTTACCGGAAGAGATGCAAACCAGGGAGCATGTACCCATCCATGCCGTTGGAAATATGCGGTAGTGGAGGAGACAAGACCGGGAGAATATATGCCGGTTTATGAAAATGAGCGTGGAACTTATATTTTCAATTCAAAAGATCTGTGCATGATCGAACATATACCGGAGTTGATTGATGCGGGAATCGACAGCCTGAAGATCGAGGGACGTATGAAGACGGCTCTGTATGTTGCAACGGTTGCAAGAACTTACCGCAAGGCACTGGATGATTATCAGAAAGACCCGGAATTATACAGAAAAAATATGCCGTGGTATCTGGATCAGATATCAAACTGTACTTATCGTCAGTTTACGACCGGCTTCTTTTTTGGCAAGCCGGATTCGGAATCTCAGATCTATGACAGTAATACGTACATTAAAGAATACACTTATCTGGGGATTGTAGGAGAAGTGAAAGATGGTCTGATCCAGATTGAGCAGAGAAATAAGTTTTCAGTTGGCGAGACCATCGAGATCATGAAGCCGGACGGACGGAATGTTGAAGCGAAGGTAGTGCGGATCGTCAACCAGGACGGGGAAGAACAGGAAAATGCACCACATCCGAAGCAGATCCTTTTTGTGGAACTCAGTGAGCAGGCGGATGTATATGATCTGTTGAGAAGGCAGGAAAAGGTCTGAAAAGTTAGAAACTGATTATGTAGCTGCAGGGAACCGCCGGAGGCAGTTCCTGCGGGTCAGCAGAACCAGACCCTGAGTTTTTCTACAGCACTTTTTTCAATACGGGATACATAAGAACGGGAAATGCCAAGCAGAGAGGCTATTTCCCGTTGCGTGTATTCTTCACCATTATATAAACCATATCTCATTTTTAATACAAGACGTTCACGGGGAGAGAGTTCACTCTCCACTTTTTCATATAATTTTTGAATATTTTCTTTCAGATACAGTTTTTCGGGAACATCAGTATCAGTAGTTTCAATGATATCGTAAAGACGTATTTCATTGCCGTCCCGGTCCGTGCCAATGGGTTCATAAAGAGAAATTTCTTTTCCCCCTTTTTTCCTGGCACGCAGGTACATCAGGATCTCATTTTCAACACAGCGGGATGCATAGGCAGCAAGCCGGTTTCCTTTTTCAGGATCAAAGGAAATGACCGCTTTGATGAGTCCGATCGTACCGATGGAGATCAGATCTTCCATTTCTTCACCAAGATTCTGGTATTTTCTTACGATATGTGCTACAAGCCTCAGATTACGCTCAATGAGAATGTGCTTTGCTTCCAGATCACCCTCGGTGTACTTTTGAAAGTAATACTTTTCTTCGTCAGGCGTGAGGGGATTGGGAAATGTCTTCAAGGATACACCTCTTAGCACATTTGATATCATTGTATGAAAAAGGATATTATATCGTGCTTTTCCATCTGAAAAATGCCTGGGATTCAGTAAAAAATTTCTAAAATCCGGAAAAGAAAAATAAACTCCATTGACTTTTGAAAGAGAGTCCTCTATTCTGTCAGTACATTTCCAGAGCATTCCGCTCTGGCGATCAGATCAGGCTGGTTCAGCCAGGTTTCATTGAAAGTGATTTCGTAAAAAGAACGGTTTTATTATTCGGAAAGAGGTGCATATTGAGTTTCAGTACAGTAGTATCTGCTGCAACCGAAGGACTTGCAGTAGAATTTGTCCATGTGGAGGCAGATGTCAGCAATGGTCTGCCGGTATTTCACATGGTAGGATATCTTGCCTCGGAAGTAAAAGAGGCAGGAGAACGTGTCAGAACAGCAATTAAAAATTCAGGATTTGATTTTCCGGCAAAAAGGACGGTGATCAATCTGTCCCCGGCAACGATGCGGAAGAGAGGAGCATCGTTTGATCTTCCGATTGCAGTGGCAGTACTGACTGCTCTCGGAGAACTGTCAGGGTCCAGGATTCAGAACACTCTGATCATTGGAGAAATGGGACTGGACGGGAGTGTCAGAAAAGTTCCCGGAATCCTGCCGATCGTGGCAGAGGCGAAAGAAAGAGAAGTCAGAAGGTGTATTGTGCCGGAAGAAAATAAGGCGGAGGCAGCTTTAGTCAGTGAAATGCAGGTAATCGGGGTGAAGGACTTGAAAGAAACCATTGAGTTTCTGAAAAGCGGGAGCAAGCCGCAGAAAAAGAAAGTGCAGCAGACCGGGAGTGTGCAGGAAAGAGAGACAGAGGAGAGTTTTCCAGATTTTGGAGATCTCTGTGGACAGAAAAATGTCAGAAGGGCAGCAGAAATTGCAGTGGCAGGAGGTCATAATCTGCTGCTGATCGGTCCTCCGGGCAGTGGAAAGACAATGACAGCCGGCTGTATCGCAGGGATCCTTCCACCTATGAGTACGGAAGAAAGTATGGAGGTAACGAAAATCTACAGTGTTATGGGGATGGTAAATGAAAAACAGCCGCTGATCCGGAAGAGACCGTTCAGAAACGTGCATCATACAGCAACAAGGGCGGCACTGATCGGAGGAGGGATGATTCCAAGACCCGGGGAGATCAGTCTGGCACATCAGGGTGTCCTCTTTTTAGATGAACTCCCTGAATTTAAAAAAGGTGTCCTTGAGGTGCTGAGACAGCCGTTGGAGCAGCATTGCATTCGTATTACAAGAAATTATGGCACATATACCTTTCCGGCAGATTTTATGCTGGTGGCGGCAATGAATCCCTGTCCGTGCGGGTGCTATCCGAATCTGGAACGATGTACCTGTACGCCTGCACAGATCCAGGCTTATCTCGGAAAGATCAGCCAGCCCTTTTTAGACCGGATCGATCTGTGTGTGGAGGCAGGGAGAGTTGATTATGAGAATCTGACAGAACAGAAAAAAGGAGAAGCATCAGCGGAGATCAGGATGCGGGTCTGCAGGGTGAGAAATCTTCAGAAAGAGCGGTATGAAGGGAAGAAGATCAGAAGAAATACACAGCTTGAGGGGGAGCTGCTGAAAAAATACTGTGCATTGGGAACCAAAGAAGAAGCTATGATGCGTCAGGCATTTGAACGGTTCAGCCTGACGGCAAGATCCTATCACCGGATTCTGCGGGTTGCAAGAACGATCGCAGATCTGGATGGCAGGGAAAAAATCAGCGAGGAACATCTGAGTGAAGCTTTAGGATATCGCATGGTTGACAAAAAATACTGGGGCAGATAGAAGGCAGAGAAAAGGGAAGAGAACCTGTGTGGAAAGCGGAATGGAACGAGAAAGAAAATAGAAAGAAATCAGAAAGAACAATAAAAAAGAACAATAAAAAAGAACAAAAGAAAGGAGCAGGGATATGGGACAGGAAAAATATGAGGTATGGTTTGCAGGGATACGGGGACTTGGTGCAAGAAAAAAATATTTGCTTCATGAAGCTCTGAAATCGTGCAGAAATGCATATTATATAGAAGAAACGCAGTTGAAAAAATTCCCTTTTCTGACAGAAAAGGACGGTCAGGAAATCCGGCAGGCACAAAAGAGGAAAGATCCGGAGAAAATCTGCGAGGAAATGAAGAAAAAAGGAATCCGTATAATCCCGTATTATTCAGAAAAATATCCCCCAAAATTACTTCAGCTTGCGGACTTTCCATTTGCATTATTCGTGAAAGGAAAACTTCCGGGAAAAGATACTGAGAAGGCAGCGATCATAGGAGCGAGGAACTGCACCGCTTACGGAGAAAAATATGCAGTAGAATATGGAAGAAAGCTGGCACAGGCAGGAGTCGATGTCATCAGCGGACTGGCAAGAGGAATTGATGGAATGGGCCATCGTGGTGCGTTGATGGAGAAGGGGAAAACGTTTGCAGTTCTGGGCTGTGGTGTGGATATCTGTTACCCGAGAGAACATATTGGTCTGTATATGGATATTCTGGAGCAGGGAGGTGGGATCTTGTCTGAATTTCCACCCGGTACGCCGCCGCTGGCTGTCAATTTCCCGCTCAGGAACCGGATCATCAGCGGTCTGTCTGATGTGATCCTTATCATGGAGGCAAGAGAACGGAGTGGTTCACTCATCACAGCCGACCTGGCACTGGAACAGGGGAAGGAGGTTTATGCTCTGCCCGGACCGGTAGACAGTCCGCTCAGTACCGGCTGTAACCGGCTGATCCAACAGGGGGCCGGTGTACTCCTGTCAGCCGAAAACCTGCTGAATGAATGGGGAATTATGCCGGATAATTTGTGCAGAAAGACGGAGATAAAACCTGATAAAAATAAAAAAACGCTTGAAAGTGAAGATGAATTGGTGTATAGTTGTGTCGGTCTGTATCCAAAGAATGTGGAACATTTAGTGCTGGAGACAGGACTGGAAATCAGGAAACTGATGCGTGTTCTGGTATCTTTGGAGTTACAGGGATATATAAAAGAAGTTTCAAAGAATTATTATATCAGAAGGTAGAAGAAAGAATACTTCTGCCGGATGGAGGAAGTAGATTTATGGCACATTATCTTGTAATCGTGGAGTCTCCTGCAAAGGTAAAGACAATTAAGAAATTCCTTGGAAGTAATTATACCGTGACGGCTTCTCAGGGACATGTAAGGGATCTTCCGAAAAGTCAGCTTGGAATTGACGTAGACAATGACTACGAACCAAAATATATTACAATCCGTGGGAAAGGAGATATCCTTGCAACGCTCAGAAAAGAAGCAAAAAAGTCAGATAAAGTCTTTCTTGCAACCGACCCTGACCGTGAGGGAGAAGCTATTTCGTGGCATCTTGCCACAGCATTGAAGCTGGACGAAAAGAAGATGCGGCGTATCACATTTAACGAGATTACGAAAAATGCAGTAAAGGCATCATTGAAAAATCCAAGAGATATTGATATGAACCTGGTAGATGCCCAGCAGGCAAGAAGAGAGCTGGACCGTATGGTGGGATATAAGATCAGTCCGCTGCTCTGGGCGAAAGTGAAAAGAGGTCTGAGTGCAGGAAGAGTCCAGTCAGTGACACTTCGCATTATTGCAGACCGTGAAGCAGAGATCGATGCATTTATTCCTGAAGAATACTGGTCGCTGGAGGCAGTTCTTAAGGTAAAAGGCGAAAGACGTCCACTGACGGCAAAGTTCTACGGAACTGAGAAAGAAAAAATGACGATTCATTCTAAAAAGGAAATGGATGAGATTCTGAAAGCTCTGGAAAATGCAGAGTTTCAGATTACGGATATTAAAAAGAGTGAGCGGATCCGCAAGGCACCGTTACCGTTTACGACCAGTACCTTGCAGCAGGAGGCAGCAAAGGCTCTGAATTTTGGAACGCAGAAGACGATGCGTATTGCACAGCAATTATACGAAGGTGTGGATATCAAGGGCAGTGGAACCGTAGGTATCATTACCTATCTGCGTACGGATTCGACACGCATTTCGGATGAGGCAGATGCTGCAGCAAGAGGATATATCGGTTCGGTTTACGGAGCGGAATATGTGGCTGCAGGAAATCAGATCAAAAATGATGGAAAGAAGATCCAGGATGCCCATGAAGCAATCCGTCCGACTGATATTTCCAGGACACCGGCGGCAATAAAAGAGTCTCTTACGAGAGATCAGTTCCGTCTGTATCAACTGATATGGAAACGTTTTACGGCAAGCCGTATGCAGCCGGCACGTTATGAGACAACGGCGGTTAAGATCGGGGCAGCAGGTTATTGCTTTACCGTTGCAACTTCAAAAGTAGCTTTTGACGGATTCCGCTGCGTCTATACAGAAGCAGAGGAAGAGAAAGAGGAGAGCAATGTTCTTGTCGGAAATCTGAGTATGGATTCAGTACTGACAAGAGAAGAGTTTGAGCCAAAGCAGCATTTTACCCAGCCGCCGGCACATTATACGGAGGCAAGTCTTGTAAAGACACTGGAAGAACTGGGGATTGGACGACCTAGTACTTATGCTCCGACGATCTCTCTGATTCTGGGAAGACGCTATGTGACAAAAGAGGGAAAAAATCTCTACATGACCGAGATCGGGGAAGTTGTCAATAATATGATGAAACAGTCTTTCCCTAGTATTGTGGATGTGCATTTCACAGCAAATATGGAAGGGCTTCTGGATATGGTTGAAGAGGGAAAAGTACCGTGGAAAGAAGTCATCCGTAATTTCTACCCGGATCTGGACGAAGCTGTGCAGAAAGCAGAAAAAGAGCTGGAGAGTGTGAAGATCGAGGATGAGGTGACTGATGTAGTCTGTGAGGAATGTGGACGAAATATGGTCATCAAGTATGGACCGCATGGAAAATTCCTTGCCTGCCCGGGATTCCCGGAATGCAGAAATACGAAGCCGTATCTGGAAAAAATCGGAGTACCATGTCCGATATGCGGAAAAGATGTCGTGATCCGCAAGACGAAAAAGGGAAGAAGATATTACGGCTGTGAGAATAATCCGGAATGTGAATTTATGTCATGGCAGAAGCCGTCGAAAGAAAAGTGTCCACAGTGTGGTGGATATATGGTTGAAAAGGGAAATAAGCTTGTATGTGCAGATGAGCAGTGTGGTTATGTAACAAGTCTGAAAAAAGAGCAGGATCATGCGTAAATTACATTGATGTTTTCAGAATTGTATGATAATATAGACTTGCTTACAAAATTTTTTGCATTTGTATATACAACTTAGAATTGTGGAGGAGACAATGAGCGTACAATTATTGGATAAGACCAGAAAGATTAATAAACTTTTGCATAATAATAATTCCAGCAAAGTAGTGTTTAATGATATCTGTGCCGTCCTGACGGAGATTCTTGACTCCAATGTACTGGTTGTCAGTAAGAAAGGAAAGATTCTGGGAGTCAGCAAGTGTGATCATGTCAGAGAGATTCATGAACTGATCACCGAGGCAGTCGGATCGCATATTGACAGTATGCTCAATGAGCGTCTTTTAAGCGTCCTGTCTACCAAGGAAAATGTAAATCTTGAGACTCTGGGATTTTCTGCTGATGCAGTAGAGGGATGTCAGGCGATCATTACACCGATTGATATTGCGGGAGAAAGACTTGGTACATTATTTATTTATAAGCAGGATGCTACCTATTCCATTGATGATATTATTCTCAGCGAGTATGGCACTGCGGTTGTCGGACTTGAGATGCTTCGTTCAGTGAATGAAGAAAGTGCTGAAGAGACGAGAAAAGAACATGTTGTCCAGGCTGCGATCAGTACCCTTTCATTTTCAGAACTGGAAGCGATCATCCATATTTTTAAAGAGCTGAACGGAACAGAGGGGATTCTGGTTGCAAGCAAAGTGGCTGACCGTGTAGGAATTACCCGTTCCGTGATTGTGAATGCACTGCGTAAGTTTGAAAGTGCGGGTGTGATCGAGTCCCGGTCTTCCGGTATGAAAGGAACTTACATCAAAGTACTGAACGATTATGTATTTACAGAACTGGAACGGATTGAGAAAGAGCGGATGTATTAGGAAGGAAAGACAGCTATGTATGAGGGAAATCCTGTTGATCTGCAAATGGAAAAAGTGATATCTGCGGATGGAATTTTTGACGACACAACACGAGCCTGCCGGGTATATAAGTATGATATCGAGGACGAATACATTTATCTTGAATTGAAAGAGGATGAACTGACAGCGATTCTGCTGGATGCAAAGTACCGGTGTTATATTTCCACGAAGACGGAACTTTTGTGCTGTTCCGGTGTCGTAAAAGAGAGATACCGGTCAGAGGGAATCAATCTCTTAAAGTTCCGCATTGAGAATGGATTTTATAATATCTACGAAGACCGCCGGGCAACGAGACACATATAAGAAACCCCATAAAAGGCATAAAAGAACGTAAAGAAGAGCTACAGGAAAGAACCTGTGGCTCTTTTCTGGTTGAATAAACCCGGCAGGCTGCATTCGTGCAGGTACGATACAGGAAGGAATCTAAAAAAAATCTAAACTAGGTTGACAAATGGGAAGTGGAGTGCTATTTTATATTCATGGGTTAGCACTCGAGCGAAAAGAGTGCTAATAAGCTGAATATCAAGGAGGAATTACAATGAAATTAGTACCATTAGGTGACAAGATCGTTTTAAAGCAGTTAGAAGCAGAAGAGACTACAAAGTCCGGTATCGTATTACCGGGACAGGCGAAAGAGAAGCCGCAGGAGGCAGAAGTTATCGCTGTGGGACCTGGCGGTAATATAGATGGAAAAGAAGTTGTAATGCAGGTAAAGGTCGGAGATAAAGTTATTTATTCCAAGTATGCCGGAACAGATGTTGAGCTGGATGGCGAGGAATATATCATCGTTAAGCAGAATGATATTCTTGCAATCGTTGAGTAAAGTACATTCAGAGCCGGAGAAATCCTGAGAAGAATGGCAGGCAGATCTGAAGAACAGGAACAGATCAGAGAAGCATAGATAGATGATAGATCGAAAAGAATGAAAAGGAGATGCAGTGAGATGGCAAAGGAAATTAAATATGGCTCAGAAGCCAGAGCAGCACTTGAAAAAGGTGTAAACCAGTTGGCAGATACAGTAAAAGTTACGTTAGGACCAAAAGGAAGAAATGTTGTCCTTGATAAATCTTTCGGAGCACCACTGATCACCAATGACGGTGTTACGATCGCAAAAGAGATCGAGCTGGAAGATGGATTTGAGAATATGGGAGCACAGTTGATCAGAGAGGTTGCATCCAAGACCAATGATGTTGCCGGAGATGGTACTACAACAGCTACGGTACTGGCACAGGCAATGGTCCATGAGGGAATGAAGAACCTGGAGGCCGGAGCAAACCCGATTGTTTTAAGAAAGGGAATGAAGAAGGCAACAGATAAAGCAGTAGAAGCCATCCGTGAGATGAGCAGCAAGGTAAACGGAAAAGAGCAGATCGCAAGAGTTGCAGCCGTATCTTCAGGAGATGATGCAGTTGGACAGATGGTAGCAGATGCGATGGAAAAAGTATCCAACGATGGTGTGATTACGATCGAGGAGTCCAAGACTATGCAGACAGAACTGGATCTTGTAGAAGGTATGCAGTTTGACCGTGGATATATTTCAGCTTATATGGCAACCGATATGGAGAAGATGGAAGCAGTTCTTGATGATCCATATATCCTGATCACAGATAAGAAGATTTCCAATATCCAGGAGATCCTTCCACTTTTGGAGCAGGTTGTACAGTCAGGAGCAAGACTTCTTATCATCGCTGAGGATATCGAAGGTGAAGCTCTTACAACCCTGATCGTGAACAAACTGCGTGGAACATTCAACGTAGTAGCTGTAAAAGCTCCGGGATATGGCGACAGAAGAAAAGAAATGCTGCAGGATATCGCTATCCTGACAGGCGGACAGGTGATCTCAGAAGAGCTTGGATTTGACCTGAAAGAGACGACAATGGATCAGCTTGGCCGTGCAAAATCTGTAAAAGTACAGAAAGAGAATACAGTAATCGTTGATGGTTGTGGAGATAAGAATGCAATCGAAGACCGTGTTGCACAGATCAAGAAAGCTCTTGAAGAGACAACTTCTGAATTTGATAAAGAAAAACTTCAGGAAAGACTTGCAAAACTGGCAGGCGGAGTTGCAGTGATCCGTGTCGGTGCAGCAACAGAGACTGAGATGAAAGAAGCAAAGCTCCGTATGGAGGACGCACTGAATGCCACAAGAGCAGCAGTAGAAGAAGGAATTATCGGTGGAGGCGGTTCAGCGTACATTCACGCTTCCAAAGAAGTTAAGAAGTTTGCTGATGAACTTGAAGGCGATGAGAAGACAGGTGCGAACATCATCCTGAAAGCTTTGGAAGCTCCACTGTATCAGATCGCAAAAAATGCGGGACTTGAGGGTGCAGTTATTGTAAATAAAGTAAGAGAGTCTGAGCCTGGCACAGGATTTGATGCTTATAATGAGAAGTATGTCAATATGGTTGAGAAGGGAATCCTTGATCCTGCAAAGGTAACAAGAAGTGCTCTTCAGAACGCAACAAGTGTTGCATCTACTCTGCTGACAACAGAGTCAGTTGTGGCAACGATCAAAGAAGATGCTCCTGCTATGCCGGCTGGCGGTGCAGGCGGAATGGGTATGATGTAATCAGTGTTCATCATCCTGTTGAGAACCGGAAAAGAAAATGGGGTGCGGAAATGTGCAGACGTTTCCGCACTTTTTTATTATACAAGTACTTTCGGAATAAAAAGTGCTTTTCGGAGGCAGTTATAAGCAGAAGTTAATAATACTATTTAACATAAATCAACAGGATTGACTTTGTCGAAGTTTTAAAGTTCTTGACAACTGATCTGAATTTAGGTACTATAACAGGTAACAATCACTAATATTTGGATCTTATAAGGAAAGAGAGGTATTTGCATAATGGGAAAAATTATTGGAGAAGGTATTACATTTGATGATGTTCTTCTTGTACCTGCGTATTCGGAAGTAATCCCGAATCAGGTCGATCTTTCAACATATCTGACAAAGAAGATCAGACTGAACATCCCGATGATGAGTGCCGGAATGGATACAGTTACAGAACACCGCATGGCGATCGCAATGGCACGTCAGGGGGGAATTGGTATCATTCATAAGAATATGTCAATCGAACAGCAGGCAGAAGAGGTAGACAAGGTAAAGCGTTCTGAGAATGGTGTTATTACTGATCCGTTTTTCCTTTCTCCGGAGCATACACTGGAGGATGCAAATGATCTGATGGCGAAGTTCCGCATTTCAGGAGTTCCGATCACAGAGGGACGTAAGCTTGTAGGAATCATTACGAACCGTGACCTCAAGTTTGAGACAGATTTTTCCAAAAAGATCAAAGAGTCCATGACTTCAGAAGGACTGGTCACAGCCAAAGAGGGAATTACTCTTGAAGAGGCAAAGAAGATCCTTGCAAAGGCAAGAAAAGAAAAGCTCCCGATCGTAGATGATGAAGGCAATTTAAAGGGGCTTATCACGATCAAAGATATTGAGAAGCAGATCAAATATCCGCTTTCTGCAAAGGATGAGCAGGGAAGACTTCTCTGTGGAGCAGCAGTTGGTATTACGGCAAATTGCCTGGATCGTGTAGAGGCACTGGTGAAATCTCATGTCGATGTTGTTGTTATGGACTCCGCACATGGACATTCCGCTAATGTACTCCGTACTGTAAGAATGGTAAAGGATGCATATCCGGATCTTCAGGTTGTTGCAGGAAATGTTGCGACAGGAGAAGCAGCAAAGGCATTGATCGAGGCAGGAGTAGATGCCGTGAAAGTCGGTATCGGACCTGGATCGATCTGTACAACCCGTATCGTTGCCGGTATCGGTGTACCGCAGGTTACGGCAGTTATGGACTGCTATGCTGCGGCAAAAGAGTACGGAATCCCGATCATTGCCGATGGCGGTATCAAGTATTCAGGAGATATGACGAAAGCGATCGCAGCCGGTGCGAATGTATGTATGATGGGAAGTATCTTTGCAGGATGTGATGAGAGCCCGGGAACGTTTGAACTTTATCAAGGAAGAAAATATAAAGTTTACCGTGGAATGGGATCCATCGCAGCGATGGAGAACGGAAGCAAAGACCGTTATTTCCAGGAGAATGCAAAGAAGCTCGTACCGGAAGGTGTAGAAGGCCGTGTGGCATATAAGGGTTCAGTAGAAGATACTGTCTTCCAGTTAATGGGTGGTCTTCGTTCCGGTATGGGTTACTGTGGAACGCATACGGTTGAAGAACTGAAAGAGAACGGACGTTTTGTAAAGATTTCAGCCGCTTCTCTGAAAGAGAGTCATCCGCATGATATCCATATTACGAAGGAAGCTCCGAACTACAGCGTAGATGAATAAAAGTGCCCCCCTTTTGTTAGACAAAAAAGTCTAATGAAAGGGGTTATTTTTTTAGTTGTTTAGTTTTAAAAAGAAAGTCCTAAGATTTTATTCAGAATCCTTTAGAAAAGCTATGCTATAATGAACAATATGTAAAGAAGTTGTGTGAAGACAAAAGATTTTTATATATGAGGTACGGAATATGGCACAGGGAAACAGAAGAGATGAAAAAATGAGATCGGACAGAGGAGAATGGGACAGGAAAAGAACGGGTTCTGGAAATACAGATAAAAGAAAAAAGAACAGAAGGAGCAGACCTTCGGGGAGAGAAAGAAGAGCGGTGAAAAAATACCGCCTGATCCGTAGCGGAGTGTTGCTGCTGTTTTTGTTGACAGTGGTTCTTCTGCTTCGTTCGTGTATCAGAAAAGTCAGAGGAACAGACAGTATGTCATTCGATTACGGAACGGTCAACGTGGATGCGTCAGAGCCGGTGATTGATGTGCAGCTTCTGGATGTAAATCCATATTCAAGACCCGGCACAACGATTGATGAGATTCATGGGATTGTGATCCATTATACAGCAAATCCAGGAAGTACGGCACAGGAGAACAGGGATTATTTTAATGGGTTGAAGGACAGCCATGAGACAGAGGCCAGTAGCAATTTTGTGGTCGGACTGGAAGGGGAGATCATCCAGTGTGTGCCAACATGGGAGATGGCTTATGCATCAAATGAACGGAATGCGGATACGGTATCCATTGAGTGCTGCCACCCGGATGAAACAGGAAAGTTTACAAAAGAAACTTATCAGTCGATGGTTCAGCTTACAGCATGGCTGTGTAAAAAATATAATCTGAATGAGGATCAGGTCATCCGTCATTATGATGTGACCGGGAAAATCTGTCCGAAATATTTTGTGGAAGATGAAGCTGCGTGGAAACAGTTTAAAAATAATATAAGGAAGGCACTTGAAGAATAATCGAAAAACCTTGCTATCCCACTTTTGAATTGCTATAATAAGATGGATTGTGCGACGAAAAAAGATTTTAGCGGAAAATCTGTAAGAAGCATAAAGAAGTGTGGAGGTTTTAGGATGAACGATCTGGAAATGTACCGCGAGCAGCTTGCATTATGTGATGATAAGATCATTGATGCACTCGTGGAGAGAAATGCCATTATCGAGAAGATCATGGCTTATAAAGAAACTTATGGTATGCCGATTCTCCAGCCGGCTCAGGAAGCCAAGCAGGAACGCAGACTGAACGAGAAGCTGAAAGATAATAAATATCAGGATGAGATCCATGATGTATTTAAGCGGATCTTAAGGAATAGTAAGAGAATCCAGGCAAGAAAGCTCTTCTCATATAATATTGTTCTGATTGGATTTATGGGAGCAGGAAAATCCACGATTTCCGATTACTTAAGCACCATGTTCGACATGAAACTGGTGGAGATGGATCAGGAGATCGTAGAACGTGAAGAGATGAGTATCCCGGATATTTTTGCTACTTACGGAGAAGAATATTTCCGTAATCTTGAGACAAATCTTCTCAAAGAACTGCAGGAGGGTGAGAACTGCATTATTTCCTGTGGTGGTGGTGTTGCCATGCGTGAGCAGAATGTAGTCGAGATGAAGAAGAACGGAAGAGTTGTTCTGCTTACGGCAAGTCCTGAGACAATTTATGAACGTGTCAAGGACAGCAACGACAGACCGATCCTGAATGGAAATAAAAATGTTCCGTTTATTACAGATATGATGGAGAAGCGTCGTGAGAAATATGAAGCGGCAGCGGATGTTGTGATCCAGACAGATAATAAGTCGATTCTTGAGATCAGTGAAGAGCTTATCTCAAAGCTTACGGAGTTAGATGAAGAGAATGTTTGATCAATTTTTCCCGGATGAATATATGGAATCAACATACAGTATTCCATTTGAAAAGCTGTATCAGGAAGGGTACAGAGGTGTAATTTTCGATATTGACAATACACTGGTTCCGCATGGTGCTCCGGCAGATGAACGGGCAAAGCAGTTGTTCAGACGTTTGAAAGAGATCGGGTTTGAGTCCTGTCTTTTGTCGAATAACCAGAAGAAGCGGGTTGAGATGTTCAATCAGGATGTAGGGACGCATTATATTTTTAATGCACATAAGCCGGCTACAGGTAATTATAAGCGTGCGATGGAACTGATGGGGACAGATCTGTCCAGTACAATATTTGTCGGAGATCAGCTTTTTACGGATGTGTGGGGAGCAAAAAGAGCCGGGATTCATAATATTCTTGTGCAGCCTATGAATCCGAAAGAAGAGATCCAGATTGTGTTAAAACGGTATCTGGAGAAGATTGTATTGCATTTTTATGAAAAAGAATGCAGATAAATGCATTTAAGACAGGGCAACCTGCAAAAAAGGATTGAAAAAAGTAGAAAATTAGTATAAAATGGTATGAGCGAATGCCTGAATGATAAGTTATTGAAGGAGGATTATACATGGTTTCAGCAGGAGATTTTAAGAACGGTATTACAATCGAGATTGAAGGAAATATTTATCAGATTATGGAGTTCCAGCACGTAAAGCCTGGAAAGGGTGCTGCTTTCGTAAGAACAAAATTAAAGAATATCATCAGTGGAGGAGTTGTTGAGAAGACATTCCGTCCTACAGAGAAATTTGAGAATGCTCATATCGAGAGAAAAGATATGCAGTATCTGTATCAGGATGGAGATCTCTATAACTTCATGGATATGGAGACATATGATCAGATCGCACTGAACTCAGATGTTGTTGGTGACGCACTGAAGTTCGTAAAAGAGAATGAGACAGTTAAGATCTGTTCCCACAATGGAAATGTATTTTCTGTAGAGCCACCGCTGTTCGTAGAGTTGGCGATTACAGAGACAGAGCCTGGATTCAAGGGTGATACAGCACAGGGTGCTACAAAGCCTGCAATCGTAGAGACAGGTGCTACCGTTATGGTTCCGCTGTTCGTTGAGACAGGAGATGTTCTGAAAATCGATACACGTACTGGAGAGTATCTCTCAAGAGTATAATCCGGATATTCATAATTAGTCAGAGTCGTATACATGAGATGTTCATGTCTGCGGCTCTTTTTTTATATATTTTTAATTAGTTTGGAAAGTTTTAATAATTTTTATGTTGCGGTCAGGTGGACGGTCGCATATAATAAATAGCACATAATATTGTTTCAATTCATAAATCGAATCAGTCAGGTACGGATCGTACCGAATTTCATTCAAAAATCAGTGGACCGCAGTCGGAAAGGAGAAAGGTGAATTATACAGAATTTGTACATGCGGTTGAAACTATGATAAACCAGAGAAAAGAAGGAGGTCTGAAAGCGACAGTTTATACAGCAGTGAAGAATAACGATACACGGAGGACAGGTGTGATCCTTGAAACTCCGGGAATCAATCTTTCACCGACGATTTATTTAGAAGAATTTTATGAAAGTTATCTCGGAGGAAAGACGATCAATGAGATCGTGGACGAGCTGTTGGAGACTTATGAAAAAATTAAAAAAGATGAATCCTGGGATTATGAAAAGATTTTTGATTTTCAAAAGGTCAGAGAAAGAATTGTATACAGGCTTGTCAATACTGAAAAAAATGAACAGATGCTTCAGGATGTTCCGCACAGGGAAATACTGGATCTGTCATTGATCTATTATGTTCTGCTGGATGCAAGTGAAAAGGGGACTACGGCTATGCTGATCAGCGACAGGCATATGGATCAGTGGAAGACGACAGAGAAAATACTCTGGAGTGAAGCGGACAGGAATACAAGGCGGCTGCTTATGGCAGAGTGCTTTACAATGCAGTATGCCATGAGTGAACTGTTGGGGGCTGCCGGAAAAGAGGCACGCAGAGAGCAGAATCTCCTGGAAAGTGAAGAGAAGGGAGAAGATAAAATGTATGTCCTGTCGAACCGTGCAAGAAGCAACGGAGCAGCCTGCATGATCTATCCTTATGTGTTAAGAATGATGGGTGATATTTTAGAGGAAGATTTTTATATACTTCCAAGCAGCATCCATGAGGTGATCCTGGTTCCGGCTTCAGCAGGGATCAGTGTGGCGGAGATGGAAAAAATGGTCTGCGAGATCAATGAGACGCAGGTACCGGAAGAAGAAATCCTGGGAAGTCATGTATACCGGTACAGCAGAAAAAATAAGACCATCAGCATGGGTGGAAAAGCATATCAGGTAAAGGAGGAGACGAAATGAGAAAAAAGGGGAAATTTCATGGAAGTCTTCTCTCGGCGGTGATGATCCTGGTGATTCTGTTTACGGCACTGGGAGAGAAAGGCATTTCGGCAAAAGCGGAAACTTCAGAAAAAGAAGAGGTGAAGGAGCAGATTGAAGAAAAAAGGAACCGGATCAGGAATGCTTATTTTCCTGAAGCGGATGTAGCAGACCGGTCAGCGAAAGAGGATGTGGATGTTCAGTCGGCGGAAGAAGCGAAGACGGTTTATGTAGAATGTGGCAGAGTTATCTATTATTCAGGCTATTCTACCAATTATTTTGAGGCGGAAGGGAACAGTGCATGGTGTTTAGAACCGGCAAGAGGTACTCCGCAGAGTGGAAATTATACAGCAGTAAAACTGGAAAATACTTCTGATCTTGCAAGGGCATTATATTATTCTGTTGCTGCTCCCGGTGAAGCGGCACTGTATCAATGGTACGGAAGTGAAGGGTACTGGCAGATCGGGGATGTAAAGCAGGGGGCAGCAGTGGCAGGTTTTGATGAGAGATATTGCTACAGCCATATGTTCTTGTCATGGGTCTATAATGCGTTTGACTTTGATGCCGCTTTTTATGGAACGAATCTGAAAAGGCAGGAATACTACGAAGATCTGAAGAAAGCATTTCAAAAGAAACTGGAGGAGATCAGGGCATTGGCTGTACCGGATCAGGGATTTTGTGCATACGTCATCAACGGAGGAAACGGAAAGCAGGTCATGGGTGGCTGGACTTATGTTCCGCATGGAAAAGCAAAACTGAAGAAAAGTTCAAAAGAGCCGCAGGTGACAGAGCAGAATCCGGCATATCGTTTAAACGGAGCGGTTTACGGAGTCTATACTGATGCCGGGTGTAAAAATCTGACAGGAACGCTTACAACCGATGAAAATGGAATGACGCAAGAACTGACGGTCAGTCCGGGACAATATTATATAAAAGAGAAAAGTTGTCCGACAGGTTATGCACTGGATGATACAGTTTATCCGATCTGCGTTTTATCCGGTCAGACGGCGATGATAGAAGTCAGTGATATACCGCAGAAAAATCCAGTCAGTCTTATTCTGCAAAAAAAGGATGCCGATACAGGGAAATGTGAAGCTTCAGGTCATGCGACACTGGAAGGAGCAGAATTTGAAATCAGATACTATAAAGGACTGTATGAGGAAGATCCTGCAAAAAAAGGAATGAAAGCCGAAAGAATCTGGCTCATGCGGACAGATGCTTCAGGAAAGATCACTTTTGATCCGGAGCATAAGGTCAGTGGCGATGCATTTTTTGAACTGTCAGATGGGGAAGCAGCGTTTCCACTTGGGACAGTGACAATCAGGGAAACGAAAGCACCGGATGGATATCTGACAAAAGATGAGGTAGTTGTGAGGAAGATTCTTCCGGAGGGAACAGCCGAGGCTGTCTGCACTTATGAACCGGTGGAGGTCGCAGAACAGGTGATCCGGGGTGATATCGAACTGATTAAATTCAGAGAGGACACAGATCCTGAAACAGAACACAAGACTCCGCTGGAAGGGATTGAGTTTTCCCTGACAGCAAAAAGTACCGGAGAAGTTTTTAAAATCGTGACAGATGAAAAAGGTTATGCAACGACAAAGCAATCAGGAGAAAATGCAAGGGGAAATCTTGTCTATGATACTTATACTGTCCATGAAATAAATCCTCCGCAGGGAATGAAACCGGTACAGGATTTTGAAGTGACGATCTCTGAGGAGGGACAGACATTTTATTATCTGCTGGAGGATAAGCAAATCGTTTCACCCGTCAGACTGGTGAAAAAAGATGCAGTAACGGGGAAGACGATCCGGGTAAAAGGAGCAAAATTTGAGCTGCTGGACGATGAGAAAAAAGTGATCACCATGAAAAGTTATTATCCGGAAGAGACAGAGCATACTTATTTTGAGACCGGTGAAGACGGAATGTTTCTTCTGCCGGAGAAACTGAAGCCTGGTACCTATTATTTCAGGGAGATAGAAGCACCTTATGGTTATCTGCTGGGAGAAGATGTGGCATTTGAGATCCGGGAAGGACATAACTGGGCAGAACCGGTTACGGTAGAATTTTACGATGAACCTTTGATGGGAAAACTGGAAATAATAAAGACAGATGCTGATACAGGAGACGTACTGGAAGGTGCAGAGTTTGAAGTTGTAGCAGAAAAAGATATCATAACCGGGGACGGAACCATTCAGATAAAAGCCGGAGAGACAGCCGCAGTATTGAAGACGGATGAAAAAGGAAAGGCAGAAAGCGGACTGCTCTGTCAGGGAACATACCGGGTCAGAGAAATCCAGGCACCGGAAGGATATATCCGGGCAGAAAAAGAATGGATCGTGGAACTGACTAAGGATGCAGAAGATGACGAACAGAAAGAATTTGTCAGGAAAATGAGGATAACGAATCAAAAAGAGAAGATCATTGTGGAAAAAGAGAAGAAAAAATCAGAACCCCAGTCAGTAAAAACCGGGGATCCATCGCAAATGAAACAGTGGATGATGATCGTATCAGCAGAAAGTGTGGTATTGATTCTGATGCTTCTGACCTTAACTCGAAAAAGGAAAAAAGGGTACAAAAAAAGCGTCTGAGCGGAGTCGAACCGCCGCACATGCCTCCGGAGGGCATCGCTCTATCCACTGAGCTACAGACGCATTCCGATTGTATGATGAAATTCATCAACAACCTTATTTATCCTACCATAAAATAAAAGAAAAGTAAAGGGTGAATCTTGCTTGATGGATTTCATCATGAGCAGAAAAAATTTTACTGTTCATAAGACCGGTGACCAGCATCCGGAGACTTTCTGCTAGTTTTCTGCATCGGCAAGAATCTGTTCTTTCATATGTGGATTAAAAACCTGTTCTCTCAGCATCTGTATCTCATATTTATAAGGAGCATAAGATTTTTTCGCTTTTGTTGCAGAAGGAATATAGGGAGTTTCGAGGATTTTAGGGACATTTTCAAAGTCGGGATGATGAACAATATAGTTCAGGGCGTCAAATCCAATTTGTCCGAATCCGAGATTTTCATGCCGGTCTTTTGCTGCACCGGGGAGATTCTTGCTGTCGTTAATATGGAAGACAGCAATCTGTTCTTTTCCGAGGATACGGTCAAAAGAATCCATGACAGCATCGAAATGATGGATGATATCATATCCGCTGTCACTGGTGTGACAGGTATCAAAGCAGACCCGCAGTTTGTCGTTATGCATTACACCATCGTAAATGGCAGCCAGTTCTTCAAATGTACGACCAATTTCCGAGCCTTTTCCGGCCATGGTCTCCAGTGCAATGCAGCAGTCTGTGTCAGAAGAGAGGACTTCGTTCAGCCCTTGAATAATCTGTGCGGTTCCGGCCTCAATTCCTTCGCCTACATGGGAACCGGGATGAAGGATCAGGGTGTGGCTTTTACAGGCAATGGTACGTTCAAGCTCTTTGGCGAGAAATTCAACAGCAAGGGAGAAAGTTTCTGGTCTGACAGTGTTTCCGAGATTGATGATGTAGGGAGCGTGGACAACAATCTCCCGGATGCCATGGGCTTTCATGTATTCCCAGGCAGGATCAATCTGAAGTTCGCTGATGTCTTTTCGGCGGGTATTCTGCGGAGCACCGGTATAGAACATAAATGTATCAGCTCCATAGGAGACCGCTTCTTTCGCAGAACCAAGGAGCATCTCTTTTCCACTCATGCTTACGTGAGAACCTAATTTCATAGATAAATCCGTCCTTTCTGAAAGTATTACTTCATTATAAAGGAATCTGAAAGAAGGAGCAAGAAAATCTTCGGTTTTACTTTCGACTAAAATATTTGCTGTCAGTTGCTCACCTACCTATGAGCAAGCTCATGTGGGCTTAGACCTTTTGACCCTGGCATCATGAAAGATAAATAGCAGAAATGTCAGTAAAGATAGCTACACACCTATACAAGTTAAAATAGCTAGTGACTTGCCGTCTGGGAATATTCATGATAAAATAAAGATTACTGTTGTTCGAGTCTGAAAAGACTGAAGATCCAGAGACAGATCTTAGATACGAGAGATTCAAAAGGAGTGTGGAAAGTGAGAACATTACTGGAGTTAATTACAATAGAGATGAAAGAGGCATTTGTAAAGGCCGGTTACGGTGAAGAGCTTGCAAGAGTGACTCTTTCTAACCGCCCGGATCTGTGCGAGTACCAGTGTAATGGTGCTATGGCAGGAGCAAAGAAGTATAAAAAAGCCCCGATCATGATCGCAGAGGACGTTGTGGCAAATCTGGCAGAGAGTCAGTGCTTTGCACAGGCAGAGGCGGTGAAGCCGGGCTTTATTAATCTGAAGCTGAAGCCGGAGTTTGTGGCAGAATATCTGAATGAGATGGCTGCAGATGAGAATTTAGGCGTGGAGAAAGAAGCAGAGCCAAAGACTGTCATGATTGATTATGGCGGACCCAACGTGGCGAAGCCGCTTCATGTAGGTCATCTTCGTTCAGCGATTATCGGAGAGAGCATCAAGCGGATCATCCGCTATAAAGGAAATAAAGTGACCGGAGATATTCATTTAGGTGACTGGGGATATCAGATGGGGCTGATCATTACGGAGCTGAAAAAGCGTCAGCCGGATCTGCCATATTTTGATGAGTCTTTTGGAGGAGAATACCCGGAGGAAGCTCCGTTTACGATCAGTGAACTGGAAGAAATCTATCCGACTGCCAGTGCCTATGCCAAAGAGCATGAGGATTACAGAGAAGAAGCATTGCATGCGACTTATCTGCTGCAGAATGGTTATAAGGGATATCGTGCGATCTGGAAGCACATTATGAATGTGTCTGTGACAGACTTAAAGAAGAATTATGAGCGTCTGAATGTGGAGTTTGATCTGTGGAAAGGTGAGGCAGATGCACAGAAATATATTCCGGGCATGGTAGAGATGCTTAAAGAGAAAGGCTTTGCACATTATGACCAGGGAGCTTTGGTTGTGGATGTGGCAGAAGAGACAGATAATAAGGAAGTACCTCCGTGTATGATCCTGAAGTCAGACGGTGCGGCATTGTATGACACGACGGATCTTGCAACGCTGGTAGAGCGTGAAGAGTTATATCAGCCGGATGAAGTGATCTATGTTGTGGATAAACGTCAGGAACTTCATTTTATCCAGGTATTCCGCTGTGCAAAGAAGACAGGAATTGTAAGACCGGAGACCGAGCTGAAATTCCTCGGATTTGGTACGATGAATGGAAAGGACGGCAAGCCGTTCAAGACAAGAGAAGGCGGTGTGATGCGTCTTGAGAATCTGATCCGTGAGATTGACGAAGAGATGTATAAGAAGATTATGGACAACCGTACAGTAGAGGAGGCGGATGCAAGAAAGACAGCGGCGGAAGTCGGTCTTGCTGCCATTAAGTATGGAGATCTTTCCAATCAGGCATCCAAGGATTATATCTTTGATGTGGACCGCTTTACATCTTTTGAGGGAAATACAGGACCGTATATCCTTTATACGATCGTGCGTATCAAGTCCATCCTCAAGAAATATGCGGAGAATGGCGGAAATGCAGAGGGAGCGAAGATTCTTGCAGCAGAAAATGCGGCAGAAAAGGCACTGATGCTGCAGGTTCTGAAATTTAATGAAGTGATCGATACCGTATATGCCGAGACAGCACCGCATAAGCTTTGTGCTTATATTTATGATCTCGCCAATGAATTTAATAAGTTCTATCATGAGACAAAGATCTTGTCTGAAGAGGATGAGGCAAAGAAGAGCGGTTATATCGCACTCCTGAATCTGGCGAAAAAAGTTCTGGAGACCTGTATTGATCTGCTTGGATTCACTGCACCGGAAAGGATGTAAGACTTCATGACGGAAAATGGATTGATGGAAAGCTCGCAGACAGAAAAATTATTTTATAATAACAGTCATCAGAAGTCATTTGAGGCGACGGTCCTCTCCTGTCAGAAAAAGGAAAACTATTATGAAATCGTACTGGATCAGACCGCTTTCTTCCCGGAAGGGGGCGGTCAGTATGCAGATACCGGATATCTGGGGGATGCAAAGGTACTGGATGTGCAGGAGCAGGAGGGACAGATCCTCCACAGAACGGACCAGGAACTGCCGGTCGGAGAAAAGGTGACAGGACAGCTTGACTGGGAACTGCGGTTTATGAAGATGCAGCAACATACAGGTGAGCATATCGTCTCCGGAATCGTGCATGAACGCTATGGTTATGAAAATGTTGGTTTTCATCTGGGAAATGAAGACTGTACGATGGATTTTAACGGAGAGATCCCGGTGGAAGATCTGCAGGAAATAGAGTTTCGTGCAAATCAGGCAGTCTGGGAAAATCTCAAAATACAGATCCTTTATCCTTCCAAAGAAGAGGAAAAAGAGATGACTTACCGGAGCAAGATCGAGATCACCGGACAGGTGAGAGTGGTTATCGTTCCCGGATATGATGCCTGTGCCTGCTGTGCACCGCATGTAGATTTTACGGGAGAGATCGGACTGATCAAGCTGGTTGGCATGCAGCGGTATAAAGGCGGTGTGCGTGTAACGATGCTTTGCGGAGGCAGGGCAATGGCTGATTATGCTTTAAAGCAGAAGCAGGCAAAAGAAATTTCAGCGATGCTGTGTGCAAAAGAAAATGAACTGACCGATGCCGTGGCACATCTGCAGAAAGAGCTGGCGGAAAAGAAGACAGAACTGGCAGAAAAGGAGCAGGAACTGATCCGGTGTAAAGCGGAGCAGATTCCGGAGTCAGAGCAGATTGTCTGTATTTTCCCGGAAGGAATCCAGGGAGACTCTCTCAGGATACTGATGAATGCAGTCCTTGAGAAAAATCGGAAGCTTTGTGCCGTGTTCAGTGGAAATGATGCTGCAGGATACCGGTATGTGATTGGAAGCCGGGATGTAGATGTGAGAAATATGGTGAAAGAGCTGAATGCCGCATTTGAAGGACGCGGTGGAGGAAGACCGGAGATGGTACAGGGAACAGTCAGAGGAACGGAAGAGGAACTGCAGAACTGGATTCTGAGGAAAGCGGAGGAACTGTAGATGAATCAGAAAAAAAAGCAAAATCCATTCTGGCATCTGGCAGGACCGCTGCTGGGATACTGGGTGATCCAGTTAGTTGCAGAGATTATCGTTTCGATGCTGGTCATGCTTCCTTATGCAGCAAAGTATCTGAGTCTGGTTATGAACCATGCTTCAGAAATGAATTATACAGATGTGGTAAATAAATATTATATGGAGACGATGCAGCCGGGGCTGGAGCTGGTGTTGAAATATGCTACAGAGATTAACGGTGTGACAGCACTTTTCACATTGATTCTTACGGTATCTTTATTTCGTCTGGACAGAAAGAAAGAGAAGCAGGCAGGGATACCGCAGCGGCAAAAAGTATCTGCCGGAAACTATCTCTGGCTGATCCTGATGGGAGCAGCAGGAAGTATCGGAGTAACCTGTCTGTCTGTTGTGGCACAGCTTGCGATGAACAGCAACAGCTATCAGCAGAGTGTACAGAGTACCTATGCCGCACCGATTTTTGTTCAGGTTGTGGTTGTGGGGATCATTATCCCGGTCGCAGAAGAGATGATGTTCCGGGGGGTTCTGTATCGCAGATACAGAGAGACAAAGGGCTTTTATTATGCGGCACTGTGGTCATCGGTTTTCTTTTCGGTGACGCATCTGACGATGATCCAGACCGTTTATGCATTTCTGCTGGGAATCCTGCTGTGCTATGTCTATGAAAAGTATGGCTCAGTGAAGGCAGCGATAGGTTTGCATATCTGCCTGAATACCGGGTCGATCCTCTTTACCGGGGTCGGTCTGTTCAGATGGCTGGCAGGAGATCTGATGAGGATGGGACTGGCGATCATTTTAAGTGCTTTCTTCTGTTCCGTCTTATTTGTTATGATACAGAAGATCGGTGATCCGGTAATGGAGAAAAAACCTTCAAGGGAAAACGATGAACCATAACAGGAACATTATATAGAAAATTGTATTTATAAAAATACAATCTTGAATTGTACGCAATGGGGCGTGTGACCTGTTGCGTATTTTTTTACTTTTATGAAGAAAAATCCAGTGATTAAAGGAAATATAAAAGATATCAGGAATTGATGTTAAATTTATAAAAAACTTAAATAATCAGACAATTAAAAATAAAATAATAAAAAGTCGAATTATCAGATAATTTACAGAAAATTCCTATTTACAAGATGGGGAAAAAGAGTTATATTTTAAAAAAGTTTTAAATATGCAAAAGAAAGGACAGCGACTATGAGGAAAGAAAATGAAATCCCACAGCAGGGTCTGTATCGTGAAAGTTTTGAACATGATAACTGCGGTATTGGAGCAATCGTTAATATTAAAGGTCAGAAAAGCCACAGTACAGTAGCAGGTGCACTGCATATCGTGGAAAATCTGGAGCATAGAGCCGGAAAGGATGCAGAGGGAAAGACAGGAGATGGTGTCGGAATCCTGACACAGATTCCACATAACTTTTTTAAAAAGGTCTGTCAGCCACTCGGGATCGATCTCAAAGGAGAGAGAGATTATGGTGTGGGAATGTTCTTCCTTCCGCAGGACGAGCTGAAGAGAAATCAGGCGAAGAAGATCTTTGAAGTGATCGTAAAAAAAGAAGGACTGAAATTCTTAGGATGGAGAGAAGTTCCGATCCACCCGGATATCCTCGGAAAAAGTGCGGTTGACTGTATGCCGTGTATCATGCAGGCGTTTATCGAACGTCCGTCCAGGTATGCAAAGGGACTGGAATTTGACCGCCGGCTGTATGTGGTAAGAAGGATCTTTGAACAGAGCAGTGATGACACGTATGTCGTTTCACTCTCCAGCAGAACGATTGTCTATAAAGGGATGTTCCTTGTAGGACAGCTCCGCCTTTTCTTTGCAGATCTGCAGGATGAGGAGTATGTATCAGCCATTGCCATGGTACATTCCCGTTTCAGTACGAATACAGCACCAAGCTGGCAGAGAGCCCATCCGAACCGTTTCATCGTGCATAACGGAGAGATCAATACAATTCGTGGTAATGCGGATAAGATGCGTGCCAGAGAAGAAACGATGGAGGCAGGCAAGCTGAAAGGTGAGCTTCATAAAGTTCTTCCGGCGATCAATACCTCCGGTTCTGACTCGGCAATGCTTGACAATGCACTGGAATTTATGGTCATGAGTGGAATGGAGCTTCCGCTGGCAGTCATGATCGCAATTCCTGAACCATGGGTCAACAACAATGAAATGTCTCAGAACAAGAAAGATTTCTATCAGTATTATGCAACCATGATGGAGCCATGGGACGGACCGGCATCCATCCTTTTCTCCGATGGAGATGTGATGGGAGCGGTACTTGACAGAAACGGTCTTCGTCCTTCCCGTTACTATATCACAGAGGATGATAACCTGATCCTTTCTTCTGAGGTCGGAGTACTGGATATTGATCCGTCAAAGATTGTCATGAAAGAAAGACTTCATCCGGGCAAGATGCTTCTGGTTGATACTGTGGCAGGCCGGGTGATCGATGATGAGGAACTGAAAGAAAAATACGCAAACGAGCATCCGTACGGTGAGTGGCTGGACAGCAATCTGATCGCTCTGAAGGATCTGAAGATCCCGAATAAAGATGTTCCGAAATATACGGCGGAAGAATGTACACAGCTTCAGAAAGCATTCGGATATTCTTATGAAGATGTGAAGACCTCCATTCTGACCATGGCAAAGAACGGTGGAGAGGGAATCGCAGCCATGGGAATGGATGCACCACTGTCCGTTCTTTCTAAAAAGCGTCAGCCGTTGTTTGGATATTTCAAGCAGTTATTTGCCCAGGTTACGAACCCGCCAATTGATGCGATCCGTGAGGAGATTGTTACATCCACTACGATCTACATTGGAAAAGACGGAAACCTGCTGGAGCAGAAAGAAGAAAATTGTAAGATGCTCAGGGTAAATAACCCGATCCTGACCAATACCGATCTTCTGAAGATCAAGAACATGAATGTGGACGGATTCAAAGTTGCAGAGATCCCGATCACTTATTATAAGAATACGAGCCTGGAAAAAGCCATTGAATATCTGTTCATCGAAGTAGACAGAGTCATCCGTGAGGGAGCGAATATCCTGATCCTGACAGACCGGGATGTAGATGAGTATCATGTAGCAATTCCGTCACTTCTGGCTGTATCGGGATTGCAGCAGCATCTGGTCCGCACAAAGAAGAGAACCTCTGTTGCCATGATCCTGGAAAGTGGGGAACCGAGAGAGGTCCATCATTTTGCAACCCTGCTGGGCTATGGAGCATGTGCGATCAACCCGTATCTGGCACATGAGTCCATCCGTCAGTTGATTGAGGCAAATCTGCTTCACAAAGATTATTACGCAGCGGTGGATGACTATAACTCTGCGGTGATCCATGGAATCATCAAGATCGCATCCAAGATGGGAATCTCAACGATCCAGTCTTATCAGGGAGCAAAGATCTTTGAGGCGATCGGTCTGAAGAGTGACTTTATCAATCGTTATTTTACCGATACAGTCAGCCGTGTCGGTGGAATCGGAATTGAGGAGATTGCAGAAGATTATACTGCATTCCATACAGAGGCCTTTGATCCGCTGGGACTTGCTGTAGATATGACACTGGACAGCGTCGGAAAGCATAAATATAAGAGCGGTGGAGAAGAACATCTTTACAATCCACAGACGATCCACATGCTTCAGCAGTCTACAAGAACCGGAAGTTATGATCTGTTCAAACAGTACACACAGATGGTGGATGAAGAGGGCGAAAAGATCAACCTGAGAGGCCAGCTTGAATTTAATTATCCGAAGAAGAGCGTTCCGATCGAAGAAGTGGAAAGCGTAGATTCCATCGTAACAAGATTTAAGACAGGAGCCATGTCCTACGGATCCATTTCCAAAGAAGCTCATGAGACCATGGCAATCGCCATGAACATGCTTCACGGAAAATCCAACTCCGGTGAAGGTGGAGAGGATATCGAGCGACTGGATACAAATAAATGCTCGGCCATCAAGCAGGTGGCTTCAGGACGTTTCGGAGTGACATCAAGATATCTTGTCAGTGCAAAAGAGATCCAGATCAAGATGGCACAGGGAGCAAAACCAGGAGAAGGTGGACATCTTCCGGGAGGAAAGGTATATCCGTGGATCGCAAAGACCCGTCATTCAACACCGGGAGTCAGTCTGATCTCACCACCGCCTCACCATGATATCTACTCCATCGAAGACCTGGCACAGTTGATCTATGACTGTAAGAATGCAAATAAAAATGCAAGGATTTCAGTGAAGCTTGTATCAGAGGCAGGAGTCGGTACTGTGGCAGCAGGTGTTGCGAAAGCTGGTGCAGGAGTCATCCTGATCTCAGGTTATGACGGAGGAACCGGAGCTGCTCCGAGAAGTTCCATTCAGAATGCAGGACTTCCGTGGGAACTCGGACTTGCCGAGACGCATCAGACACTGATCCAGAATGGGCTGCGTGAGCGTGTCCGCATTGAGACAGACGGCAAGCTGATGAGCGGCCGTGATGTGGCGATCGCAGCAATGCTGGGAGCAGAAGAGTTCGGATTTGCCACAGCTCCGCTTGTAACGATGGGCTGTGTGATGATGAGAGTCTGCAACCTGGATACGTGTCCGGTGGGAGTTGCTACGCAGAATCCGGAACTGAGAAAGAGATTTACAGGAAAGCCGGAGTATGTAGTCAACTTCATGCAGTTTATTGCAGAAGAACTGAGAGAATATATGGCAAAGCTGGGTGTCCGCACAGTAGACGAACTGGTTGGACGTACCGATCTTTTGAAAGTGAAGGATGTACCGACTTCCCGTCGTGCGGCTATGCTGGATCTGAGCAGCGTGCTGTATAACCCATATGCAAAAGAAAAGAAAGGCATGATCTTCAATCCAAAGAAAGTTTACGATTTTGAACTTGGTAAGACCCTGGATGAAAAAGTGCTTGTAAAGCAGCTTCTTCCGGCACTTGAGCGGGGAGAAAAGAGAGGACTTGAAGTCGATGTCACGAATACAGACCGTGCATTCGGAACAATCTTCGGATCAGAGATCACGAGAAGATATCCTGAAGGACTGGAAGAAGACAGCTTCGTGATCCAGTGTAAAGGAGCAGGCGGTCAGAGCTTTGGTGCATTTATTCCGAAGGGACTGACTCTTGAACTGACCGGAGACAGCAACGATTATTTCGGAAAAGGTCTTTCCGGTGGTAAACTGGTCGTATGCCAGCCGAAGGGCGTGAAGTTCAAATCAGATGAGAATATCATCATCGGTAACGTTGCTTTATATGGAGCTACCAGTGGTAAAGTATTTGTCGGTGGTGTGGCAGGAGAAAGATTTGCAGTAAGAAACTCAGGAGTCAGAGCAGTGGTAGAAGGTGTCGGCGATCACGGCTGCGAGTACATGACCGGAGGATGTGTCGTTGTACTGGGACAGGTTGGAAAGAACTTTGCAGCAGGAATGAGCGGCGGTATTGCTTATGTTCTTGACCTTGACAGCAGACTTTATCAGAAAGTCAACAAAGCGATGGTCAACATCGAGCGTGTGACAGATAAGTATGATGTGCAGGAACTCAAAGGCATGATCCAGGAGCATGTAGCCTATACAAATTCAGAGGTCGGAAAGAAGATCCTTGATAACTTTAAAGAGTATCTTCCGAAGTTCAAGAAGATCATACCGGAAGATTATGAGAAAATGATGTCAACGATCATTCAGATGGAAGAAAAAGGTCTGAGCAGAGAAAAAGCAAAGATCGAGGCATTTAACCTGATTAAGAACGGAAGATAGGAGGCGTAGGAAGATGGGAAAACCGACAGGATTTATGGATTATAAAAGACAGGATAAAATAGCGGAGACACCACTTGAGAGAATACAGCATTTTAACGAGTTCCATACGCCGTTATCAAAGGAAGAACAGGAACTTCAGGGAGCACGCTGTATGGCGTGCGGAGTTCCGTTCTGTCAGTCAGGAAAATTACTGGCAGGGATGGCAAGCGGATGTCCGCTCCACAATTTAGTACCGGAATGGAATGATCTGATTTATAACGGAAACTGGAAAGAAGCCTATCTGCGTCTGAAGAAGACAAATAATTTCCCGGAGTTCACCTCCCGTGTATGTCCGGCACTGTGTGAGAATGCCTGCACCTGTGGACTGAACCAGGAGGCAGTGGCATCAAAGAGCAATGAATATGCCATCATTGAAAATGCTTATGAGATGGGTTATGCCAAGGCAAATCCACCGAAAGTAAGAACCGGAAAGAAAGTTGCAGTGATCGGGTCCGGTCCGTCCGGACTTGCTGCCGCAGATCTTCTGAATCAGAGAGGACATCAGGTGACGGTATTTGAACGGGAAGACAAGCCGGGCGGTCTGCTGCGGTATGGTATTCCGAATATGAAGCTGGAAAAGCAGATCATTGACCGCAAGATCGAGATCATGAAAGAGGAAGGAATTGAGTTTCGGACCGGATGTGATGTAGGAAAAGAAATCAAGCCGTCAGAGATCCTGAAAAATTATGACCGGGTTGTACTTGCATGTGGTGCATCCAATCCAAGAGATATCAAAGTACCGGGGCGGGATGCAGAAGGAATTTATTTTGCGGTAGATTTTCTGAAATCAACGACAAAAGCCTTATGGGCAAATGATATGCAGTTAAAGGATGGCACATATATTTCTGCAAAAGGAAAGAAGGTCATGGTCATCGGTGGTGGAGATACAGGAAATGACTGTGTCGGAACTTCCATCCGTCATGGAGCAAAAAGTGTGGTTCAGTTGGAAATGATGCCCAAGGCACCGGATCAGAGAGCTGCATCCAATCCATGGCCGGAATGGCCGAGAGTCTGCAAGACCGATTATGGCCAGCAGGAGGCAATCGCAGTTTTTGGTGCAGATCCGCGTGTGTATACCACAACGGTCAAAGAATTTATCAAGGATAAGAAAGGAAAGCTGTGTAAGGCTGTTCTTGTGAAACTTGAGAGTAAAAAAGACGAAAAGACCGGACGCATGAGAATGGAAGAAATTCCGGGAAGTGAATATACAGTGGCGGTGGATCTGGTTCTGATCGCAGCAGGATTCCTTGGAAGCCAGGATTATGTGACAAAAGCATTTGGTGTGGAAATCAATGAACGCACGAATGTAAAAACAGAGCCGGGCAGATATGCGACGAATGTAAAAAATGTGTTTACAGCAGGGGATATGCACCGGGGACAGTCACTTGTTGTGTGGGCGATCCGTGAGGGCCGCGAAGTTGCAAGAGAAATTGATGAAAGCCTGATGGGTTATACAAACCTGAATATACAGTAGGAAATTCCTCTGAAAAAGATAACAGGAATCTTCTCTGAAAAAGATATCCGTAGAGAAATCTATGGGTATCTTTTTTCTTCCTGTGATATAATGAGCGTTAACAGATGAAAATAATTGATAGCAGGAGAGAACCATGGGAATCAGTCAGTATACATTTATAAAAAAAGAACGGAGAGCCGAGTGGGACAGAATACCGGAGCAGCATCGGCAGGAGGAGAGACTGCTTTTATGGCAGGGAGACCGTGGAAATGCAGCGGCGGAAGTGATCCTGGACGAAAAGGCAGAAGACCTGGAACTGATCGCAGATCCGGTGATGAATGAAAAAGAAAATTTGTCTGAAGGGATAGAGGTAAGAGCAGAATTTCAAAAATGGATCAGCACGTATACGGGAAGTAACTGGATCCCGGAGCCGAGGCCGTACCGTCTGCCGGAAGCACCGAAGGGAGACAAAAGCTATAGTGCGGATGTGATCTATGGTTCACAGATGGAGCGTGAAAAGCTGTTGGAGAAGAACGGAAGAATCATCCAGCCGATCTGGATCACGGTGTCAACGACTCAGGATGCAAAACCGGGGCTTTACAGTACAAAAATCCGGGTGAGAACAGAACAAGGTGGGGAGCAGAGCCTGAAGTTAAAGATCCGGGTGCTGGATCTTAAGCTGGACCAGGACAATGAGTATTATCTGAATCTGTGGCAGTATCCTTATGCCAGTGCGGCATATTATCAGGTTGAACCTTTTGGCAGGGAGCATCTTCAGATCATGAAACGGCAGATGCGGCCTTATATGGAGGCTGGTGGAAAAATCGGAACAGCTTCGATCGTGGAAGAACCGTGGTATCATCAGACATGGTGTGACTATCCGTCCATGGTCAGATGGAAAAGAGAAAATGGAAAATGGCAGTTTGAATACGGAGAGTTTGACCGGTGGACTGGGTTTTTGCTGAAAGAAGTAAAGGTGTCCTATATAGAGTGTTATTCTGTTGTTCCCTGGGGGAATGTGTTGCGATACAGGGAAGATGGAAAAGAAATAGAGAAGCAGGCAGAACCCGGAAGTGAGTTCTGGACTGAGGCGTGGAGTGCATTTTTACAGAGTTTTGTACAACATCTGGAAGAAAAAGGATGGTTTGACCGGATGATACTGGCGATGGATGAACGCCCGAAAGAAGAGATGGAGGCAGCTCTGAACCTGATCGCAACTTTCCCGGACAGGCACGGAAATTCCCTGAAAGTGGGCGGTGCGGTGGTGCATTATAATAAAGAAATGTGGGACAGACTATTTACGGTGACACCCCATCTGTCTGCACTGGCAAATGAGGAGATCCCGCGGGAGTTGTTCAGGGAGATTGTCCGCAGGCGGAGGCAGGAAGGAAAGCTGACAAGCATTTACAGTATGATCCATGATTATCCGGGCATCTTTTCCATGAGTGATCCGGGTGAAGCTGCATGGACAATCTGGTATATCGAGTCATGTGGTGCGGACGGATTCCTGAAATGGGCATATGATGCCTGGTGTAAAGATCCTCTGGAGGAAAATGTCCATTGCTATTTTGAAGCAGGGGATATGTTTCTGGTGTATCCCGGAGAAAGGCGGGAAAAAGAGCCGGATGTGCGGGTTTCACCGAGGTTCAGGATGCTGGAAGAAGCCATTCGTGATGTAAGGAAACTGCGTCAGATGAAGAAAGTACCAGAATATGAAAAGAAGGCAGAACAACTTTTGGACAGTGTCAGATGCTTTTATGGAAAAGGAAAAAGCAACGGAATCGGAACAGCCGGATTTATGGAGGCAGATGAGCAGATAAAAAGAGAACTGGCAGAAGAAGTGGAACGGCTGCACCGGGCAGTCGGTACACTGTCCTGCCGGTATGCAGTGGATGAAGAACAACTGATGGAAAGAACCAGGCTGCCGGAAGAGGGAAGAGACGTGGTACGGAGTCTGAAGATGACGGAGCAGGAATACCACAGATGGAAAGAATTATTTTATAAAAAAGAAGAAAAATTTTTTGAAATGCTTGCAGGAGAACAGGAAAAAGAGGGACTTATTCTTTCTTTATATGTCCGTTTTGCAACGGATCTGTATAAAGCGTATGTAGAAAAAGAAATACCGGACGAAGTGTATGATGCGACATTTTCAGATTTTACAATCTGGTATCGACATTGTGTAAAAGAAAGAAAAAAGATCGGACTTTGCGAGGAGCAGTGGCTGAAACTTCATTTGAAAATGAAATTATTCCGGCTTGGAAGACTTCAGTTTGAGCCGGATGAGGAGCAGAAAGTGATCCATGTTCATGTACCGGAAGGAGAATCTCTGAGCCGTGAAGGATGTGAAGCATCTTTTGCATGGGCGGATCGTTTTTTTGATTCTTCCTATAAACTGTATGACTGCGAATCCTGGCTGCTTTCTCCGGCACTGAAAGAGTTGCTGGAGAAAGAAAGCGGAATCCTTCAGTTTCAGAATTGCTTTGAAATTCAGTCTGTGAATCTGGAAAACCGTCAGGCAGAGGAAAGGGTTTTTGGAAGCATACTGGAAGATCCGGAGGCATATCCTGAGAACACCAGTCTGCAGAAAGCATTGAAAAACTATTTGTCAGAAGGGAAAAAAACGGGAGCCGGATATGGGTGTCGGATAAGAAAAAAGATCTTTTGACCAAAAAATTAGATGTCGGGGTCAAAAGCCCCCGACTATGATACCTACGGATTGTTACGCACTACGTGCTCCCACAATCCTACCCAACATTCGCATATCGTGGTGCTTACGCCCCACTTTTATGCTCATATTGGGGCGGGTCACAAGGTCATTCTACCACTAGTGTGCGAGCACACGTGGTGTCAGACCTTTTGACCCTGGTATCAAAAATTAAAATATAGTATGATAAAAGACAATGCAAATAAAAGGAGCAGATGCCTATGTTACAGATAAAGAATATCTGCAAGGAATACAGAACAGGGGGATTGGTGCAGAAAGCCCTGGATGATGTGAGCCTGAATTTAAGGGATAATGAATTTGTTGCCATTCTGGGTCCCAGTGGTTCCGGTAAGACAACCCTGCTTAATATCATTGGTGGGCTGGACCGGTATGACAGTGGAGATCTGATCATTAACGGGATTTCAACCAAAAAATATAAAGACAGAGACTGGGATTCCTATAGAAACCATACCATCGGATTCGTTTTTCAGAGTTATAATCTGATCCCACATCAGAGTGTGCTGGCAAATGTAGAACTGGCACTGACAATCTCGGGAATCGGAAAGGGTGAACGAAGAAGACGTGCAACAGAAGCACTGGAAAAGGTGGGGCTTGGAAAGCAGCTCCATAAAAGACCAAGTCAGATGTCGGGCGGTCAGATGCAGAGAGTGGCGATCGCAAGGGCATTGGTCAATGATCCTGACATTTTACTGGCAGATGAGCCAACCGGAGCGTTGGACAGCGATACCAGTGTGCAGGTCATGGATCTGCTTCAGGAGGTGGCAAAAGACCGTCTGGTTGTGATGGTCACGCACAACCCGGAACTGGCAGAACAGTATGCCACCAGGATCGTGACCCTGCGTGACGGGAAGATTCGTTCCGATACGGATCCATATGAAGTGGATGAAACGCAGGCAGAACCACTGAAGCATAAAAATATGGGAAAGTCGTCGATGTCATTTCTGACGGCACTGGCACTGAGTTTTAACAATCTGAAGACCAAAAAGGCAAGGACGCTTCTGACTGCTTTTGCAGGTTCCATCGGAATCATCGGGATTGCCCTGATTCTTTCTCTGTCCAATGGAGTCAATGAATACATTCAGAATATGGAAGAAGAGACTCTGTCAGAGTATCCTTTACAGATTCAGAGTACCGGATTTGATATCACTTCCATGATGGTCGGAAATGCATCTGAGATGGCAGCCGATGATGAAAAGGATACGGCAGACAATGAGGATGGAAAAGTCAAAGTCATGCAACTGGTAACCAATATGTTTTCGACGATGGATTCCAATGACCTGAAATCTTTAAAAGAATATCTTGATGAAGGAAAAAGCGGAATTGAAAAGTATACGAATGCCGTGGAATATTCCTATAGTGTAACGCCTCAGATCTTTAAAGAGGAGAAGGATGGTGTCCGTCAGGTACATCCGGATCAGTCTTTTTCTTCTCTGGGACTTGGATCATCGAGCAGTTCCAACAGTATCATGTCATCTATGATGAGTACGGATGTATTTTTTGAGATGCCTGAAACCAGAAGTCTCTACGAAAGTCAGTATGATGTGAAAGCAGGAAAATGGCCGGAAAAATATAATGAGTGTGTCCTGGTGCTTTCTTCTAATGGAAGTATCAGTGATTTTGTAGCATATACGCTGGGACTGAGAGATCCGCTGGAGCTGGATGAGATGATCCGGCAGTTTATGAATGAAGAAACGATTGATGTACCATCCGATTTTCAGGATTACAGTTACGATCAGATCGTGGGAACGACGTTTAAACTGGTGAACAGTTCTGACTTTTATGAATATGACAGTCAGTATAAGGTCTGGAAGGATAAAACAGATAATGCTTCTTATATGAAGAAACTGGTAGAAAATGGTGAGACGCTTCGGATCGTCGGTGTAGTACAGCCCAGGGAAGGAGCAGCAGCTTCTTCCCTGAATCCGGGCATCTGCTATCCGGCATCACTGACCAGGTATGTGGCAGAGCAGGCAGCAGACAGTGAGATTGTAAAGCAGCAGCTTGCAGATGCAGGAGTTAATGTATTTACAAATAAGAAGTTCGGAGAGGAGGACAGAGAGAGCAGCTTTTCAGAAGATTCGCTTTTTACTGTAGATGAAGCAGCATTGCAAAAGGCGTTTAAGATGGATGAGTCTGTACTTGCAGGACTTGGAACAGCATCGGATTTTTCAGGAGTCTTTACATCCGGTGGAAATGCACTGGATCTTTCAGGAATGATGGACAGTGGCAGCCTGGATCTGAATCTGGACGGACTGCCTGCAATGGATCTGCAAAAGCTGTTAAAAGGGATAAAAGTCGAGGTTTCATCGGATGGAATGCAGAAGTTATCTGCCAGTATGCTGGAAGGATATCAGGAGTATGCAAAGACGCATCCGGAGGCAGATTATTCCAATTTACAGGAAGATCTCAGAAATTATCTGCGTTCGGAAACTGCAAGAAAGATCCTTTCGGATAATCTGAAAGACATTTTAAAAGCCAACGGAGATGTCACAGTCAGTGCAGAACAGATACAGGAACTGCTCCGGAATCTCATGTCAGGTTATCAGGAGTTCCTCATTAAAAATGGTTATACAGATCCTGCAAAATCTGATGAGTATCTGACAGAATATCTGCAGACAGCAGAAGCACAGAAGATCATTGCCGACTGGATGGAAAAGATCTATCCGTCGGACCGAGATTTTGAGATCAGCGATGCACAGCTTGAAAAACTGACAGATGAGCTGCTTAACGGTTATCTTGATTATGTAAAAGTGAATGGCCTGCCGGATCCGACAAAGCTGGGAGATCATATTCTTGAATATCTGAATACGGAGGACGGTCAGAAGCGGTTTTCTGAAGGACTGGTTGCAGCGGTCGATATGGATTCGCTGGAGCAGCAGCTCTCCAAAGCCATGGCTTCTTATATGGAACAGGCGATGGGGGCAATGTCAGAATCTGTGGCACAGGCGGTAGAGAAGCAGGTGCAGCAGTTGATGGGGCAGATCACGAAAGCAATGGAAAATTCCATGCAGCAGGCAATGTCACAGCTCGGCACGAATCTGCAGAACGTGATGGAAAATGCAATCAGTATTGATGGGGATGCTTTTGCAGATGCATTTCAGATGAATGTAAGTGAGGAAGACTTAACGGAGTTGTTCTTATCTCTTGGATCAAAGCAGAGTGCATCTTATGATGGAAATTTACAGAAACTTGGCTATGCTGATTTTTCTGAACCATCCGGCATTAATATTTATCCAAAAGATTTTCAGAGTAAAGAACAGGTTGTAAAGATCCTGGATGATTACAACAGCCAGATGGAGGCAGACGGAAAAAAAGAGCAGGTCATCACATATACGGACGTAGTTGGAACGCTGATGTCTTCCGTGACAGATATTGTGGATATCATCAGTTACGTTCTGATTGCATTTGTGGCAATCTCACTGGTCGTTTCTTCGATTATGATCGGTGTCATCACGTATATCAGTGTACTGGAGCGAAAAAAAGAAATCGGTATCCTCCGTGCCATCGGTGCGTCCAAAGGAAATGTATCGCAAGTCTTTAATGCTGAGACATTTATCATCGGTTTTTGTGCGGGACTGATCGGAATTGGTCTGACGCTTCTGCTGCTGATTCCATGTAATGCGGTGATCCATCACTTGGCAGATACAACAGCGGTCAGTGCAGCACTTCCATTTGTCCCGGCAGTGGTTTTGATCTTTTTAAGTATCGGGCTTACTTTACTTGGCGGACTGATTCCTTCCAGAAAAGCAGCAAAGAGTGATCCGGTAACGGCATTAAGAACGGAGTGATAAAATGGAAAATTTGATTTTTAGTCTGAATGCGACTGTTCCTATTTTTCTCATGATGGTACTGGGAATGGTTTTTCGGAAAATTGGGTGGATGGATGTAGAATTTGCGGAAAAGATGAATAAGTTTGTTTTTCTTGTTCCGCTTCCGGTGCTGCTTTTCAGTGACCTTGCAACGGTTGATTTTGAGGAAGTATGGAATATCCGGTTTGTGATCTTCTGCTTTATTGTTACATTTATCAGCATTGCGATTGTGTCAGGTATTTCATTTTTATGGAAAGACAGGACTATTCAGGGAGAGTTTATCCAGTCATCCTATCGGAGCAGTGCGGCACTGCTGGGAATTGCATTTATTCAGAATATTTATGGAAATGCAGGAATGGCTCCGCTGATGATCATTGGAAGTGTCCCACTTTATAATGTGATGGCAGTGGTTGTATTGTCGTTCTTTCAACCGGAAAGAAAAGCACTGGATAAGGAAGTGTGGAAAAAAACTTTAAAGGGGATCGTGACAAATCCGATCATTATCGGAATCGTGGCAGGGCTGATCTGGTCAGCACTGAAGATCCCGATGCCGCAGATACTCAATAAGGCAGTGTCCAGTATCGGAGCAGTTGCGACACCAATGGGACTGATGGCGATGGGAGCAACCTTTGACTTTAAGAAAGCAATGGGAAAAGTAAGACCGGCTGTCACAGCAACATTTATTAAACTGGTCGGATTCGTCGCAATTTTTCTCCCGCTTGCAGCATATCTTGGATTCCGAAGGGAAGAACTGATCGCAATCCTGGTCATGCTTGGATCGGCGACGACTGTGAGCAGTTTTGTGATGGCAAAAAATATGGGACATGAAGGAGTGCTTTCTTCCAGCGTCGTCATGCTGACAACTCTGTTCAGTGCATTTACCCTGACCGGGTGGCTGTATCTTTTAAAAAGTCTGGCACTGATCTGAACAGACTAGACAGGATATAATGGATTTCATTTTTGAAAGCAGGAAAGGAGGATGTCCATGCTAAAGACATTATTAAAAGAAGTAAAAGAATATAAGAGGGCTTCCATAGTGACTCCTGTATTTATGATCGTGGAAGTCCTGATGGAGACGCTGATCCCGTTCCTGATGGCATCGATCATTGATGAAGGGGTCAATGCAGGAAATATGCAGTATATTTACAAAGTAGGAGGCATTATGGTCGTTGCCGCCGCAGTCGGATTATTTGCAGGACTGGCAGGCGGAAGGTTTGGAGCAAAGGCTTCGGCAGGATTTGCAAAAAATCTGCGTGAGGCAATGTTCAACCATATCCAGAGTTTTTCTTTTGCCAATATCGATCATTTCAGTACGGCAGGACTGGTAACCCGTATGACAACTGATGTGACGAATGTACAGAATGCGTACATGATGACACTGCGTATGTTCACGCGTGCCCCTGCCAGTATGATCTGTGCCATGGTGATGGCATTTGCGATCAATGCAAGACTTGCAAGCATCTATCTTGTTGCAGTCATTATATTAGGTACGATCCTTTTCTTTATTATCCGTCATGCAACGGCGTATTTTCGGCAGGCATTTCCGAAATATGATGACCTGAATGCATCGGTACAGGAGAATGTCTCTGCGATCCGTGTCGTGAAGGCTTATGTAAGAGAGGAGCAGGAGACAAGTAAGTTTCAGAAAGCAAGTGAAAATATTTACAGAATTTTTGTAAAGGCAGAACGAAATGTTATTTTTAATGCCCCGCTGATGATGACAACGGTTTATACCTGTATTATCCTGATTAGCTGGCTGGGAGCAAAAATGATCATAAGTAGTACGCTGACGACCGGGGAACTGATGAGTCTGCTGGCATACTGTATGAATATTCTGAGCAGTCTGATGATGCTGTCCATGGTATTTGTCATGATCTCTATGAGTACAGCCAGTATGCAGCGAATTTCAGAAGTACTGAATGAAGAGAGTGACCTTCATAATCCGGCAGATCCTGTCTTTGAAGTAAAAGATGGAAGAATCGAATTTAAAAATGTAGAATTTGCTTATAAAAAGGACAGCAAAGAGCCGGTACTGACCGATATCAATCTGAAGATCCGTTCAGGAGAGACAATCGGGATCATCGGGGGAACAGGAAGTGCAAAGACCAGTCTGGTCAATCTGGTCAGTCGTCTGTATGATGTGACAAAGGGAGAAGTTCTTGTCGGTGGCAGAAATGTCAGAGAATATGACATGGAATCTCTGAGAAACCAAGTAGCAGTTGTACTTCAGAAGAATGTTCTTTTCTCCGGCACGATTCTGGAAAATCTGCGGTGGGGAAATAAAAATGCCACAGATGAAGAGTGCATAGAAGCGTGTAAACTGGCATGTGCAGATGAATTTATTGAACGATTTCCAAAGAAATATGAGACGTACATCGAACAGGGTGGAAATAATGTATCTGGTGGACAGAAGCAGAGACTCTGTATTGCCAGGGCAATTCTGAAAAAGCCGAAGATCCTGATCCTGGATGACAGTACCAGTGCGGTAGATACAGCTACAGATGCGAAAATCCGCAGAGCATTCAGAGAAGAGATCCCTGATACAACCAAGCTGATCATCGCCCAGCGTGTCTCCAGTGTGCAGGATGCAGACCGTATCATTGTGATGGATGAGGGCAGGATCAATGGATTTGGAACGCATGAAGAATTGCTGGATACAAACGGGATCTACCGGGAAGTTTATGAGTCTCAGACGCAGGGCGGCGGTGATTTTGATGAAAAGGCAGGTGAATAAAATGGCAGGAACAATGAGGAAAACTCCCCGTGGAGCAAAGGGAAAAGTGGAAAACCCGGGAAAACTTTTTGTACGGCTGATGAAATATGTATTCAAAGATTACCTGTGGCAGTGTATTTTGGTTTTTGTCCTGATCCTGACAGGAGTTATCGCAAATGTACAGGGTACGATGTTTACCAAAAATCTGATTGATGATTATATTACTCCGTTCCTTCTGACGGATTCACCGGATTTTGGACCTTTAGCCCAGGCAATCGGCAGGGTGGCGGTCTTTTATGCAGTGGGTGTGGTGGCAACCTATCTGTATAACCGGATCATGGTCAATGTGACGCAGGGAACTTTGCGGAATCTGAGAAATGAATTATTCGAACATATGGAAACGCTGCCGATCAAATATTTTGATACCCATGCTCATGGAGATATCATGTCAGTTTATACGAATGATATCGATACGCTGCGGCAGATGATCAGTCAGAGTATTCCGCAGATCATCAACAGCGGGATCACGATCATCAGTGTCTTTATCAGTATGCTGATCCTGAATATCCCACTGACGGTGATTACGATGGTTATGGTGGCAGTTATGGTTTTATGTACGAAGGCATCAGCAGGACGAAGCGGAAGATACTTCCTGGAACAACAGGTGAATCTGGGAAAAGTCAATGGATTTATCGAGGAAATGATGAATGGTCAGAAAGTCGTTAAAGTTTTTTGCCATGAGGAAGAAAATAAAGCCGATTTTAAAAAGTTGAATGATGACTTATTTGTCAGTGCGGATCGTGCCAATACTTTTTCCAATTTTTTAGGACCGATCAATGCCCAGCTTGGAAATATCAGTTATGTCTTATGTGCGATCGTCGGTGGAGGTCTTGCATTGAACGGAGTCGGTGGCTTTACATTAGGTGGTCTGGCAAGTTTTCTGACTTTCAATAAAAGCTTCAGTATGCCGATCAATCAGGTCAGTATGCAGCTAAATGCGATCGTCATGGCAATGGCGGGGGCAGAAAGAATTTTCCGTCTGCTGGATGAAAAGCAGGAAGTAGATGAAGGTTATGTCACTTTGGTACGTGCGAAAGAAGAGGATGGAAAGCTGACAGAGTGTAAAGAAAGAACCGGACGCTGGGCATGGAAGCACGTGCATCAGGCAGATGGCTCAGTGGATTATATTGAACTGAAAGGAAATGTTGTCTTTGACGGAGTTGACTTTGGATATAATGATGATAAGATCGTTCTGCATGATGTCAGGTTATATGCTGAGCCGGGACAGAAGATCGCATTCGTCGGATCGACCGGAGCCGGAAAGACAACCATTACGAATCTGATCAACCGGTTCTATGATATCCAGGATGGTAAGATCCGCTATGATGGCATCAATATTAATAAGATCAAAAAGGCAGATCTGCGGCGTTCCCTGGGGATCGTTCTGCAGGATACGCATCTTTTTACCGGAACAGTCCGGGAAAATATCCGGTTCGGAAAGCTGGATGCAACAGATGAAGAAATAGTGGCGGCAGCAAAGCTTGCCAATGCAGACGGATTTATCCGCAGGCTTCCGGATGGATATGATACCGTACTGACCGGAGACGGTGCGAATTTAAGCCAGGGACAGCGTCAGCTTCTTGCGATAGCAAGGGCAGCAGTGGCAGATCCACCGGTTCTGATCCTGGATGAAGCGACAAGCTCGATCGATACAAGAACAGAGCGGATTATTCAGGAAAGTATGGACCGTCTGATGAAAGGAAGGACAACGTTTGTGATCGCACATCGCCTTTCTACTGTCAGAAACTCAGATTGTATCATGGTTCTGGAACAGGGAAGAATCATAGAGCGTGGAACGCATGAACAGTTGATCGAAGAAAAAGGCAGGTATTATCAGTTGTATACCGGAAATGCGATCAGTGCATAAAAAGTGCCGGGAACAGAGAAAAAAGTATCCGCATAAAAAAGAAGAAAAGAATGAAAAAGAATCCTTCAGAGCGAGGTCATGAGTGAAGACACTGCTTTAAAGGATTCTTTTTTGCTGTCAGGCATCCGCAAAAATAGACACGCTGGATTCTTCAATCAGTACTAGTACATGAATACAGCCAGCTTTTTCTGCTCCCAGCTAATGACAGGACCAAGGAAAAATGCAATCGCAAATGTGACCGGACCGACATTTCCACCGGCGATCCATCCCAGAAGAAGAAAAGATGTATCCCATGCGATACGGACGTATTTAAATGGAACGTGCGGTACTTTCTTTGCAAGAATAAATGAAATTGCATCGTACGGTGATGTACCAAGAGCAGCAGTCATATACATGGCGGCTCCGAAAATAAATACAATCAGTGCAGGCAGCAGGATACAGATGCGAACCGGCATGGATTCAAAGAAATGTGCGGGAAAGATTCTGCTGTAGATCCATCTGCAGGTATCGGAGATATATCCGATAGAGATCATATTTGCAATCGTTCCAAAACCGATCAGGCTTGTATCGGACAGGAAAATGATGATAAAAAGGATCAGATTGATCAGAAGCTGGGCTGTTCCAAATGTCAGTCCGACATGGGAGATTACTCCCTGCGTAAATGCCGAACATGGATCTGTACCGAAATGGATCTCGATCAGCCAGGAGAGTCCGAATCCCTGGATGAGAACTCCAAGTATGACCATGATCAGTCTGTTCTTGAATTTTTCAGGTCTTGCAAACCAGTTTAATTTTTTCATAGATACCTCCTCAAGATATAAAAAATAAAGTCACAAAAAATGCAGTAACAGCATATAGCTTATCGTTCCGGCAGCGATGGACAGGAACATATTCCGTTTCCATATATGTAAAAGTGTTGTTATCAGAATGGAAACTGCTTCAGGAAGTCCGTGCGTTCCATGGAGAACATCTACATTCCGCAGGCAGTAGATGATGAGCATTCCAAAGACGGCAGAAGGAAGATATTTCCCAATATATTGTATAAATTCCGGTGTCTTTCGATTTTCACTGAAAATGATAAAAGGAAGGAAACGGGTCGTCATTGTTCCGAGAATACAGAGTCCGATGGTGATGATCTGCTGGGTAAGTGTCATGGGTTATCAGCCTCCTTTTTTTCAAGTTTCTTTCTTAATATAGCAAGAAAGATCAGGATCAGGAGCATGGTCGGGATCATAAAGGCATCTGCACCGAAAAGGATCAGGCACAGAGCAGTAACGGTAAGTCCGAGGACAGAAGCTGTATGATCCTTTTCCTTGAACCATTGCTCCAGAAAGATCACGACGAACATTGCTGTCATCACAAAGCTGATTCCATTGGTATCAAATTTGAGTAAAGAACCGAGCAAAGCTCCCAAAGTTGCTGAAAGACCCCAGTAAAGCTGGTCTAAAAGTGTCACAAAGAACATGAACCATCCCCGGTCAATGTCTTCCGGAATGTCAGCCGTATAATTGACAGAAAATGTCTCGTCGCACATTCCGAAGATCAGATAATATTTTTTCCACCCCATTCCCTTAAATTTGTCCAGCATGGAAATCCCGTAAAAAAGATGGCGTGCCTGGATCAGTAATGCCATGATCAATACCTGTACCGGGGCAAATGGACTTAGCAGCATCTCGACAGCGACAAACTCCAAAGAGCCACCGTAGATCAGAAAACTCATGCAAAGAGGGTAGACAAAAGAAAACCCGGATGCATTCATGTAGATTCCATAAGCCATTCCGAGAAAACTGAACCCGGCTAAAATAGGGAGAGTATAAGGAAAAGCGGCTTTGAAAGCTTTGCGTTTCATAAATCCTCCTTGAAATCATATCCAACATACGATAAAATTTTTGACAGATGCAAGTATAGCATTAACGACAAAAAATTACAATCATCAGAAAAAGAGGCAGGTATACCAGAAGAAAGGACGGGTATACAGAAAAAGCAGGTGGAACTATGACATTGCAACAATTAAAATATGTCTGCATGGTAGCAGAAACAGGGAAGATCACGGAAGCAGCAAAAAAATTATATATTTCCCAGCCGAGTCTGACAAATGCCATCCATGAGCTGGAAAAAGAGATGAATGTGGTTATTTTTAACCGGACGAATAAGGGCATCAGCCTCTCGGCAGAGGGGGAAATCTTTCTGGGGTATGCCAGACAGGTTCTGGAACAGGCAGCAGTACTGGAGGACAAATATAAAGGAGAACACGGGGAAAAGAAAAAGTTCTGTGTGTCAACGCAGCATTATTCTTTTGCGGTAAATGCATTTGTAGATCTGATCAAAAGGTATGGTCAGGATGAGTATGATTTCAGCATCCGGGAAACGCAGACTTATGAGATCATTGAAGATGTGGCGAGAATGAGAAGTGAGATTGGTCTTCTCTTTTTAAATGATTTTAATGAGACGGTACTCCGCAAGATCCTGAAATCCAACGGACTGGAGTTTCATCTTCTCTTTGTGGCGAGGCCGCATGTCTTTATCAGCAGACGGCATCCGCTGGCAGACAGGGAAGTCATTACCAATGAAGAACTGGAAGATTATCCATATTTGTCCTTTGAACAGGGGGAACATAATTCCTTTTATTTTTCCGAGGAAGTTTTTTCGGTTTCAGAGCGAAAGAAAAATATCAGAGTCAGAGACAGGGCAACACTTTTCAATCTTTTGATCGGGCTGAATGGCTATACTGTATGCAGCGGTGTCATTGATGAAAATTTAAATGGGAAAGATATCATTGCAGTACCGCTGGCAGATGAGAATGAAATGAAGATCGGATATATCGTGCATCAGAAAAACCGCATAAGCAGACTTGGAACTACCTATTTAAAGGCACTGGAAAAGTATCTGAATCCCAAAGAAGAACCGGGAAGGGAATGTCTGCATATGCGGCAGGAATAAGTAAGAATATTTCTGCATATGTAGCAGGAATAATTAAGAATATTACTGCATATGCAGAGGGAACGATTAAAAATGCTCTGGCATATGCAGAGAAAAGTCACGGTCAGTTCCGTTTCTTCAGATTTAACTGGTACAGATAAAAGATTCCGCCAAATAATCCAAAAATCAGGCCACCGTAACCGCCAAAGCAGATGAAAAGTGTAATTTTACTTTCCATATTAAAAGGTATGATCAGATCAGCCAGTCCGCCGACAAGGAGTCCGGCAAGCATCCATCCAAGAGTCATAACAGTAAGATAAATAGCAGCTGTATGTGCTACAGTATGATTCTGATTCAGTTTTTTCCATAATTTTTTGTACATGACAGTTCCCTCTTTTCTATCTATGAGAAATCTTTTTTTCTATCTGAGATCAGTATAGAAAAAGGATGTAAAGAAGAATGGGTGAAAAATGAAAAATTTATGTAAAATAAAAGTCGAAAAAAGGCAGAAATTTGAGTATGAGGCTTGAATCCTGGCAGGTTTAATGATAGGCTAATGTTCTGACTATATTGATAAGTATGGAGGAACTTCCCATGGAGAAAGTCTCAAAAAAGAAAGGTAAAGAGGAGAAGCCGGATGCAAGAGGAAAATTTTCAGGGCGTATAGGATATGTTCTGGCAGTGGCAGGCTCAGCAGTCGGTCTTGGAAATATCTGGCGTTTCCCTTATCTCGCAGCAAAGTACGGTGGCGGTATGTTTTTGCTGGTTTATCTGATCCTGATGCTGACGTTCGGATATGTCATGATCATGTCGGAAACGACACTGGGGCGGATGACAAAAAAAAGTCCGGTTGGTGCTTTTGGCACTTTCGGAAAAAAGAAATCTTTAAAATTCGGTGGATGGATCAATGCAGTGATCCCAATGCTGATCGTTCCATATTATAGTGTGATTGGTGGCTGGGTGCTGAAATACCTTTTTGAATATCTGCGTGGAAATTCGGAGACACTGGCAAAGGACGGATATTTTACAGAGTTTATTACTTCTTCCGGGAAAGTGGAATTATGGTTTCTTGTATTTGCGGTGCTTGTATTTGCAGTTATTCTGGCAGGGGTGAAAAATGGAGTTGAGAGAGTCTCCAGAGTGATGATGCCGATGATGATCGTGCTGGCAGTTGTGGTTGCAGTTTATTCGGTTACAAGACCGGGAGCAGTGGAAGGAATCAAGTATTTTCTGATCCCGAATCTGGAACATTTCTCCATAATGACAGTTGTGGCAGCCATGGGCCAGATGTTCTATTCTCTTTCCATCGCCATGGGAATCCTGTATACTTATGGCTCTTATATTGGAAAAGAAGTGGACGTTGAGAAAAGTACAACCCAGGTGGAGGTTTTTGATACAGGTGTGGCACTTCTTGCAGGACTTATGATTATTCCGTCGGTGTTTGCTTTCTCAGACGGAGATATGGAGACACTGCAGGCAGGCCCGTCATTGACATTTATTACATTGCCAAAAGTATTTTCAAGTATGGGAGTAGGAACTGTTGTTGGGATCGTCTTTTTCCTGATGTTCTTATTTGCGGCACTTACCAGTGCGATTTCCCTGCTGGAGACAAGCGTATCCACACTGGAAGATGAACTTCACTGGAAACGTTGGAAATGTTGTCTGCTGATGGCAGGAGTTATGCTGGTGATCGGAACAGCCTCATCAATGGGATATGGAGTCTGGGATTCGGTCAGAATCCTGGGAATGCAGTTCCTGGATTTCTTTGATTTCCTTACCAATTCAGTGATGATGCCGATTGCAGCACTGGCGACCTGTCTTTTGATCGTGAAGGTGGTTGGATTTGAGAAAATGGACAAAGAGATCGAGCTGTCTTCAGCATTTAAGCGGAAAAAATTGTATCACTTTTTCCTGAAATATCTTGCACCGCTCTGCATTCTTGTGATTTTGATCAGTTCCATCGCAAATGTGTTTGGATGGATATCAATGTAAGAAAAAAATCCTTGCAATGCGAGAAGTTTTATGCTATACTACGAGCGTTGCGAAAAAGCACGTATGCGGATTCCTTTGAAGGTGCCTAAGGAGAATCGCAGGATTTACCCGGTTTCAGAGGAGCTGAAAGCATACGGAAGAAAAAAACCAAATGGAGGAAAGTAACATGAGCGTTATTTCAATGAAGCAGTTATTGGAAGCCGGTGTTCATTTTGGACATCAGACAAGAAGATGGAATCCTAAGATGGCTCCGTATATCTACACAGAAAGAAATGGTATCTATATCATCGACCTGCAGAAGTCTGTAGGAATGGTAGACGATGCATACAAGGCAGTATCTGATATTGCAGCAGATGGCGGAACAATCCTTTTCGTAGGAACAAAGAAGCAGGCACAGGATGCAATCAAGGCTGAGGCTGAGCGTTGCGGAATGTATTATGTAAATGAGAGATGGCTTGGAGGAATGCTTACAAACTTCAAGACAATCCAGAGCCGTATCAAACGTCTGAAAGACATCGAGGCTATGGCTGAAGACGGAACATTCGATGTACTTCCGAAAAAAGAAGTTATCGAGCTGAAAAAAGAATGGGATAAGCTGGAGAAGAACCTCGGCGGAATTAAAGATATGAAGAAGCTGCCAGATGCTATCTTCATCGTAGATCCGAAAAAGGAAAGAATCTGTGTACAGGAAGCACATACACTCGGAATCCCGCTGATCGGTATCTGTGATACAAACTGTGATCCGGAAGAACTGGATTATGTAATCCCGGGAAATGATGATGCAATCAGAGCTGTAAAACTGATCGTTTCCAAGATGGCAGACGCTGTGATCGAGGCAAATCAGGGAGCAGCAGAAGATGGTTATTACGAAGATGCTGATGTAGAAGCAGCAGAAGCTGAAGAGGCTGTAGAAGAGTAATATCAGTTCTTGATATGAAAAGAAATGCGTTGCTGTTTACAGTATTCTGTGACCAGCAACGAGAATGCTTCAGCCTGATCAACAGGTTGAGGCATTTTGTATATACTTTAGTATGCGGGAAAATCTGCAGGTAGGAGATTTTCTGTATAAAAGTTTTATAGAGACAAGCAACAGATAACTATGAATAATGGAGGAAAATTATCATGGCAATCACAGCAGGAATGGTAAAAGAGTTAAGAGAAATGACAGGTGCAGGAATGATGGACTGCAAAAAAGCACTCTCCGAGACAAATGGAGATATGGATGCAGCCGTTGAATTCCTGAGAAAGAACGGACAGGCTAAAGCTGAGAAGAAAGCTGGAAGAATTGCAGCAGAAGGTATCGTTAAGACTGTAGTTAAAGATGATAAAGTAGCAGCAATCGTAGAAGTAAACTCTGAGACAGACTTCGTTGCTAAGAACGATGAGTTCCAGGGATTTGTAGAAGCAGTAGTAAATCAGGTTGTAGATTCTGATGCAGCAGATATGGATGCATTCATGGCTGAGGCATGGGAAGCTGATACAACAAAGACTGTAAAAGATGCTCTCGTAGAGAAGATCGCAGTTATTGGTGAGAACCTTAATATCAGAAGATTTGAGAAAGTAACAGCAGAGAATGGTGTAGTTGTACCTTATATTCACGGTGGCGGACGTATCGGTGTTCTTGTAGTAGCTGATACAGATGTTGTTAATGATGAGATCAAAGCTGCACTGAAGAACGTAGCTATGCAGGTTGCAGCTATGTCTCCGAAATATGTTTCCCGTCAGGAAGTGGCTCAGGATTATCTTGATCATGAGAAAGAGATCCTTCTTGCACAGGCTAAGAAAGAGAACCCGGAGAAGCCGGATAATATCATCGAGAAGATGATCATCGGACGTCTGAACAAAGAGCTGAAAGAAATCTGCCTGCTTGATCAGGTATATGTTCAGGACAGCGACCTTACAGTAGCTAAGTATGTTGATAAGGTAGCAAAAGAGAACGGTGCAAATGTAACAGTAACGAAGTTCGTTCGTTTCGAGACAGGAGAAGGTCTTGAGAAAAAGGTTGACGATTTCGCAGCAGAAGTTGCAGCTCAGGCTGGAATGTAATCCAGAAGTCGCAAAACAGATGAACGCATAATCTTACAGTTCGCATAAGAATTTGAACCGTATTATTATCATGTAAATTAACGAAAAACCTTGAATTTCCTATGAAAATGGGATGATTCAAGGTTTTTTTGCGTGTTGGGGAATAAATTTTGACTTATCGTAAATTATCGCTATTTATGCATGGAATTGGGTAAAAGTTGGGGAGTAGTGTAATTACCCAATATTTACCCAACTTTTGATGTATGATAGCATAAGATTACCCAACTTTTCGTAAGTTATCGTGGAAAATAATAAATTGAAATATTAAGAAAGAGAGATTATAATGAGGACACAGATTTTCGATTATTTGTATAAAGAACTATTTAGTAGTAAAAAGGGGAATAGAATTGATTTTATATCATGTAACATTATTTAATAAGCCAACACAGGAAATACTGATTCCACGAATACCAGGAGATACTTCTATAGGGGAAGAAGTTAAAACAAATAGAATATGTTTGGCACCAAGTATTATTCAATGTTTGCGTGCATTGGAGATATATAAGTATTTTCAAGAAGATACGCTAGATGTTAAAGTTTATAAGATAGTCGTTGATGAAAATGATGAACAGTTAATTTCATGGGAACAGTTATATTTAAATGGTTTGGTTGATGATGCTGCACTTACACATGAATATTGGTATAAAAGTAAGCTTATTCCAGTAGAATATAATGAATATAGAATTAGTGAATGTGTAAAAAAGAGGTATATTATTATTTCCTCAAAAGAGAAAATGCGGATAAAAGAAACTATAGAAACGATGGGAGTATGTTTTAATAGACTGGAGAAATATAATGCATTTCAAATTATGAATGAATGGCTTCCACGACAATCAGAAACATTTCAAGAGCAAGTAAAAAAGAAATTAACACATAAAGTTGAAGAATATACAGAAGGGTCTACTGAAATTTATAAGAAAATATTTGGAAATATTCCGGAACGTTTTCGTGAAGAAAAAGATTTTCGAGAAATTGAATATCTTGAAAAATGTAAAATAGAATATATTACATAGCCGATTGATTCAAATTGAAAGTCAGTCGGCTTTTTCATGCTCATTTTTATACATAGCCAGTCCCGTAAAACGGATTGGCTATTAAATTTTTCGAGGAAGGAGGAATCCACATGACCAAGTGTAAAGTAATCGCCCTTGCAAATCAGAAGGGAGGAACAGCTAAGACCACAACAACATTGAATCTGGGAATAAGACAGTTACAGTGACAGACCATGTCAAGCAGTCCTATGTCAGAACAAAAGAAACTGTCATGCAATCGACGGAGAAATCTAGTGATAGAGAGAATAATCCGGTAGGTTATGCAGAAGATGTGGCCAGCGAGTATGCTGACCGCATCTTTCACGAAACAGGGCATCAGGTACGCAGACAGGCAGAAAAGCTTATTGGACGGAAGAAAGGGAAAGCTTCTGTTTCTTCGGCAGGCGAAGAAACTGTTTACCAGCCGAAAGAACAAATGCGACCAGTACCGCCTTCAGGCGAAGAAAAGGCACAGGAACAGGGGCGAGAACTTGCTGTCAAAAAAATCAAGACCATTGAACGGGATAAAAGAACCATCAAGACCGGGAGAACTTCGGAACAGGTTGTAAAGAATACCGGAAAAGGTACCATTAAGATAAGAATAACAAAAGAAGAGGGTGTCACATAATCATTACTTTGATGATTTGGTGGCACTCTCTAAAAAAATGAATTTTATGACATTATGGATATCAGAACTTGTTCCTTATTTTTCGGTACTCTCTGGGTGAATACCCTTTCAGCTTGTGAAAAAGCCGACTGAAATAAAGCTGGTTATCATATCCGACAATCTTAGAA